>Ga0137463_1000036_pt1 | contig 59309 bp, 44 predicted proteins | sample EasRivERMGT800_2_FD_102333 | JGI IMG/M metagenome (GOLD analysis project Ga0137463, IMG submission 102333) | Soil microbial communities from meander-bound floodplain in the East River, Colorado, USA - East River MetaG ERMGT800_2 | ecosystem: Environmental > Terrestrial > Soil > Floodplain ...
TCCCCTCGAACGGCGCAACCATGAAAAACTGCGTCAGCTCGGCCCCGTCGGCAACCCCTTCCGACGCGGGCGCTTCGCCCGACGCGACGACCTCGGCATAACCCCCCAGTAGGCTGCTCAACTTGCGTTTGCTTACATCGACCAGCCGGCGGGCGTATTTCTGGGCCTGGAGCGCTTTCTCCCGCGCCTGGCGGGCGTCGAATCGCGACTGCTCGCTGACCGACAGATACTCCTCCCGGGCCACTTCCAGCGCCGATTCGAGCTGGCGGAATTTCTGCTCGCTCAAGGAACCCCGGTTGAAGCTCTCCTGCCCGGCTGTCCAGAGCTTTTCTGCCAGCAGGTACCGCGAGTACGCCGGGATGACGTGGTGGCGGTGGTCCCCGAGCAGTTTTTCTTCGAACGCCTCCTCGACCACAGCCACCCGCGGTTTTTCGCGCAGCTGCTTGAGCAGGTCGCTCAAGTTCCGGGCGATCTCGTCGGACCATTCGAAGGCCTGGTTGGCGATCTTCAGTTCCGACTCGCTCTTCTCGACGTCGGCTCGCGCCAACCCCACGGCGGGGCTGGTCAGCACCGCCAGCTTCATTCCCGCAGTCACCTGGACCCCCGGCTTGACCAGCACCTTCTGCACGACGAGGTCGACCGGCGCTTTGAGTTCGACAAAGTGGATTCGCCGATAGTCCACGCTGCCCGGCACGGTCTTCGCGTCGGCGACCGATTGCCGGGTCGCTTCTCCGTACGAGAACTGCATGGAGGCAAACTTTTCGGGAGGAATGGCGACCTCCGTCCGCGGTTCGTCGGCGCTGGCCGAGGCAGCAGGCGCCGAATCGGCCGAGGGCTTTCCGGACAACCAGTTCGGTCCCCATCGGGCGTAAGCCCCGAGCGAACCTGCCACCAGACAGACCAAACCGATGATTGTCAGCAGGTGAGATTTCATAGCCGTGTCTTTCCGCGTCGCAATTTGATTGCCGATACTCATTTCCTTCCCCCTCGACAGGGGAAGATCAGGATCGGGGTGGATACGATTGGCCAGTGAGGGCGAAGCAGACCAGCCCGCAGTTTCAACGGGCCGAAATGGCTGCATTCAGTCGCGTGAGACTGCGATGTGGGGCGCGCGCCGGGCGCAATGAGGAGCGCCGTCTCAGCAGGTGCGGACGCCGGTCAGGTCGCGCACGGCGACCCCCGACCCATACGATGCAAAGAATTGCCGGCAGACGAGCCCCGGGCAGAGGGCTGCGCTCGCCGATCCGCTGGTCAATGCCTGCGGAGCCAGAGCCGGCTGTAACTCGCCCGCGAGAAACGTGCGCGCCAGCGGCTGGCCGATCGTCTTACCGGCCGCCAGTTCCAGTCCGCCGGACCCCGCTCCCGTGCAGTAGTCATCGGCACCCGGCTCATGGCTTTGCTGATCGGGGCAGGGAGCATGATGGATCAGGTCCCAGGGGAGGATCACATGCACGTGCCAATCGAGCGGGCCCGCGTCGCCCCCCGCATCCCGTGCGTGAAATTCCGACACATGCTGCGACAGCAGCGCCAGCCGATCGACGGTGGGGCCTTCCAGCTCGTGCACGTGAACCCACGGAATCGGCGCATGCCAGAGCGACACCACAATCGCGACGCGCAGCCACCGGGCGGAGAGCAACTGCTGCTTTCGGAGCGCGCGGCGGAGAAAAACGATTCCTGGCATGACGGCGATCGAGATAGGCAACGTTCGTTGGAGCAACTTATCAATCATACGGTCACTTTCGCCGACCGGTCAATCAAAAACCGGCTCCTGACGGCCGTTCCAGTGGATACGGAGACGAACCGGAACGCTCATCACCACTGATCGACGCTCATCGAAATTCGTGAAGATTAGCGGGGATTCGTGTTCCTTCCCTTGGTGTCTGTGCGCCTTCGCGTGAGCCATTATCTTTCAATCCGGTCTCAGCCAACGAACCGATTTTCGACCGCCGGTGTCCTGATTCTATCGCGGTGGGAGGCTCGCAGAAGCTCGTCACGATCTCCTTCGTTTTGCGCGAACATTTCGTGGGGCAGGTCAATGGACTCGCGCACAACATTTCGACCCGGCCGCCATTCCGAACCCCGGCGCACCGGGACCTGACGGCTCCGAATTCCGAACTCCGCATTTCACTCGCGTATTGTCGCCTTTCGGTCCGCGAATGCGCGTTCTTGCGCGGAGAGGGTGTGAAAATATGTAGGGTGGGCTTCAGTCCACCCGAAACGTGGCAGCAGGCGGATTGAAGTCTCCGCACGATTTCTCGTGTGGACTGAAGTCCACCCTACGAAAACGCTCTTTCGCCGGAGCGAAAGGCGACAGAGACTCATTGCATTTTCCGTCCCCGCTGGCTACATCAAACATCCTGCATGCCTGCGAGTTTCTTGCCGCCCCTTCCCTTCCCAATTCGAATTGTGAATTCATGAAGCGCTTTGCCTTGTCTCTCGTCGTTGCTGCGGCTCTCGCGGGACTTACTCGCGCGGCCGATGACCGCCCCTCCGGTCTGGAAAGTTCCGGTTTTGATCGGACCGTCAGGCCGCAGGACGACCTGTACCGCCACGTCAATGGACGCTGGCTGCTGACGACCGAAATCCCCGCCGACAAATCCAACTACGGCGCCTTCACCGCCCTGGCCGATACCGCCCGCGACAACGTCCGCGCCATTATCGAAGCCGCGGCACGCCAGCCGGCCGACCCCATCGGCCGCAAGATCGGCGATTTCTATCAGAGCTACATGAACGAGGAGTTGATCAACAAACAGGGGCTCGACCCGCTGCGGTCGGAACTGGCGGCGATCGACAAACTGGCATCGACAGATGACCTCGTCGCCTGGTTCGGCCGCGTGGTCCCCCTGGGAATTGCCAGCCCGGTCGGCTTCTCGATCGGCGTCGATGACAAAAACTCGTCGCGGTACCTGGCCGGGGTCATGCAGCACGGGTTGACGCTCCCTGACCGCGATTATTACCTCGAAGACAAAGAATCCTACCGCACCGCGCGCCAGGCGCTGGCCGCTTACATCACCCGGCTGTTCGAGCTGGCACAACTGCCGGCGGACGCCGACGCCCCCCAGAGCATTCTCAAGCTCGAGCGATCACTGGCCCAGGTCCAATGGTCGCGAACCGAATTGCGCGACGCCGAAAAACGCTACAACCTGTATCGCGTCGCCGAGCTCGGCAAACTCACCGGCGACTTTCCTTGGAAACGGTTTTTCGCCGCCTGCGGCGCGCCGGACCTCGCAGAAATCAACGTCATCACCCCCAGCTATTTTCAGAGTCTCCCGAAGATCCTGGCGGAGACCGAGATTGGTGCCTGGAAGCAGTACCTCCGCTTTCGGCTGCTGGACGCGGCAGCCCCGTACCTCCCCAGGGATTTTGTCGATGCGCATTTCGAGCTGCACGAACGGGCCATCTCGGGAGTTCCTCAGCAGAAGCCGCGCTGGAAACGGGCCGTCGACGCAACGGCTGGTGCCGGGGGCGGCGATTTCGGCGTACTCGGCGAGGCGCTGGGGCAGCTCTACGTCAAACAGCACTTCCCGGCCGAGTCGCGCCGGCGGGTGAACGAACTCGTCGTCAATCTCCTCAAAACCTACGACAAGAGCATCCGGCAACTCGCCTGGATGACCGAGCCCACCAAGGAGAAAGCGCTGGAGAAGCTCAAAAGCATCACGACGAAAATCGGCTATCCCGACGAGTGGCGCGACTATTCGGCACTGGAGATCAAGGCCGACGATCTCATCGGAAACATGCGTCGTGCCGCCGGCTTTGAGCATCAACGCCATTTGTCGCGACTCAACCAGCCGGTCGATCGCCAGGAATGGGGCATGACGCCGCAAACCGTGAACGCGTATTATAACCCGAGCCTCAACGAGATCGTCTTCCCGGCGGCGATCCTCCAGCCGCCGTTTTTCGACGCGCAGGCGGATGACGCGGTGAACTACGGCGGCATCGGGGCGGTGATCGGTCACGAAATCAGCCACGGGTTCGACGACGAGGGGAGCCGGTATGACGCGCGGGGGAATCTCTCGAACTGGTGGACCGAGGAGGATCGGAAAGCATTCGAAGCGCTCACCCGCCGGCTGGTGGCCCAGTTCGACGAATACGAACCCTTGCCGGGGCGCAAGTTGAACGGCAAGCTGACTCTGGGGGAGAACATCGCCGACTTAAGCGGGATGGCGATCGCCTACAAAGCCCATCGGCTCTCTCTCGGCGATGGGGAGGGCCCGGTGATCGAGGGCTACACATCGAGCCAGCGATTTTTCCTGGGGTGGGCCCAGGTCTGGCGTCGCAAATACCGCGACGACGAACTGTCGCGGCGGCTGGTGGTCGATCCGCACTCACCGTCGCTCTATCGATCAAACGGCCCGGCTCGAAACCTCGACGCCTTCCACGAAGCGTTCAACGTCCAGCCCGGCGACAAAATGTTCAAGCCGAAGGCCGAGCGCATTCAAATCTGGTGACGGGCTGCGAACACGCTGAAGGCGTTTCCGGTTCACGTTGGACCAGGAGGTCGCGCGACGCGCAACCAAACCGGGGGGTTAACACCGCCCCGCTCGCCCGACTGATTTTCATTGAGCGCAACTTGCGCAATCAGCCCGGCGAGCGGCCGGCGGGCACCGATTCGAAGAGAATTGGTCCCGGCTGGTTAGACCCGCCCGAGCGCCCCGACCTGATCGCGCATCCGGGCGTCGAAAAGCCCCAAATTGATTGTAAGACGCGGCCGCTCCGCCAGTATTCCCTTTCGGAGACAATTTCTAACAAACCAGACGCCGTCCAGCTCGGAAAGGAGCCAATCATGACCCAAGTTGAACAAGTTCTGTACACCGCCAAAACCCACACCACCGGCGGCCGCGACGGCGCGGCTCGCAGCTCGGATGGACGCCTCGACGTCAAGCTCTCTTCCCCCGGGACAACGGGCGCCGGCACCAACCCCGAGCAGCTCTTCGCTGCCGGCTGGTCGGCCTGCTTTCTCAGTGCAATGGGACTGGCGGCCGGGAAGATGAAGGTTCGCCTGCCGGCCGACCGGGCCGTCGACACCGAGGTGGACCTGGTCACGGCCGACGGCGGTTACCATCTGCGCGCCCGATTGAACGTCAGCCTGCCGGGTCTGGAGCGCGACGTCGCTCAGGCGCTGGTCGAGGCCGCACACGAAACGTGCCCGTACTCCAAAGCCACGCGCGGCAACATCGAAGTCGAGCTCAACCTGATCTAAGCCGCGCTTGGACGATCGTTTCGGAGTGTGATTCTGTAGCGTGAACTGTAGGGTGGACTTCAGTCCACACGGAATAAAATAAATAGTGACGGGGTGACTGAAGTCCCCCCTACCGCATACAAGCCGGCCGCGCCGGCGGATGAGTCGTTCGCAAAAAGGAGAAAGATCATGAGTACTGAACGCAAAGTCGCAGTCATCACCGGGGCGTCGCAAGGGATCGGCGCGGGGCTGGTTCGAGCGTACCTCGAGCGCGGCTTCCGCGTCGTCGCCAACTCCCGGTCGATCAAGCCGGACAGTGCGGCGGACGTACTGACGGTCGCCGGCGACATCTCCGACCCGGCGGTCGCCGAGCGGGTGATCGCGGACGCGGTCGCGAAGTTCGGGCGCGTCGATACGCTGGTCAACAACGCGGGAGTGTTCCTCGCCAAGCCGTTCACGGAATATACCGAGGCCGACTTTGCCCACCTGCTGTCGGTCAATCTGGCCGGGTTCTTCCACGTCTCGCAGCGCGCCATCCGGCAGATGCTGAAACAGGGGAGCGGGCACGTCGTGAATATCACGACCACGCTCGTGAACCAGCCCGTGAAGGGAGTGCCGTCAGTCCTGGCGTCTCTCACAAAAGGCGGTCTGGCTTCGGCCACGCGGTCCTTGGCGATCGAATACGCCGACAAAGGAATCCGCGTGAACGCCGTGGCGCCGGGCATCATCAAGACTCCGATGCATGCTCCCGAGACACACGCGTCCCTCGCCGGTCTGCACCCGCTGGGCCGGATGGGTGAAGTCCGGGAGGTGGTCGAAGCGGTTCTGTATCTCGAGTCGGCCGGGTTCGTGACCGGCGAGACTCTGCACGTCGACGGCGGCGCGCACGCCGGCCACTGGTAGTCGGTAGTGTGGACTGTAGGGTGGACTTCAGTCCACACGAAAAGAGTCTGACGGGGTGACTGAAGTCCCCCCTACAGGGTTCGATTCGTCGCCTCCATGGGATTACGCCGTCGCTGCTCGCAAGTCGCTCGCATTCTGCTCAAACGCTGAAGGCGTTTCACTCCAAAGCCCAGGGTTGACCGACTTCGTCGGTCTACCCTGGGTCAGAATCATTTTTTGAAATGAACCCTGAAAGCGGTTCCACCGTCCGCGCGAACGCCGATCCAACAACGTGTGCAACCCCGGCGCGCCGGGGTTGATTTCGTTATGATGGGACACGAACCCAGCGTTCGGCGACGCGCCGAACACTGGGCTTTGGAATGGAACGCCTTCAGCGTTCTCTTGCCACTCGACCGCGTCACGCCGTTCGCCGGGGCCCAGTCATTGTCCGGGCGTCGCGGTTCCGTAGTGTGGACTGTAGGGTGGACTTCAGTCCACACGAGAAGATTCTGACGGGGTGACTGAAGTCCCCCCTACATCGTTCCATTCGCTCACGACTACCATCGGGGAATGGCGGTTTCTGTCTCCGGTCCCCATTCCCCGGTCCCTCACCTTTCCGCCAACGCCTCCTCCATCTCGCGGCGAAGCCGCGCGACCAGTTCCGCCGTCGGGACCGCGCGGGCCAGTGGTGCACCTTGCCCGGCCCATTGCGCTCCGTAGCCGAACTCCCCCGCTCCCTTCGCGGCAACATGCAGCGCCTTACCCGCGTCGTAGGCAATCGGGTAGTCAGGGATCGCATCCCGCGCGACCCCCGCACCGAATGCGGTGAAGCGATTGGCCAGACAGCGGGCCGGGCGGCCTGAGATCGCCGCCGTCATCACGGTGTGTTCGGCGCCCGGACCCAGGAGCGCGGCGCGGTAGCCGGCATCGGCCGACGATTCCGGACAGGCGATGAACGCCGTGCCGAGTTGGGCGGCAGCCGCCCCCAGCATGAGCGACGCGGCGATCCCGGCGCCGTCCATGATTCCCCCCGCCGCGATCACCGGGAGGTCGAGCTTATTCACCAGCAACCAGGTCAAGGCCACCGTCCCGAGCCGATCATCCGCCGCACCAGGGTCGAACACCCCGCGATGTCCCCCCGCTTCATATCCCTGGGCGACAACGGCATCAATTCCCGCTGCAGCGATCGCCCTTCCCTCTGCCAGACTCGTCGCCGTCGCCAGGAGCACGATCCCGGCAGCGCGGAGAGCGTCGATCCGCTCGCGGGCCGGCAGGCCGAAGTGGAAGCTGACGATCGCGGGGCGTTCGGCGATCAGAACCGCGAGCTTGGCGTCGTCGCTGAGGAAAGACCGATAAACCTCAGTCAGGCGGACCGGCGGTTTCGCCCCGTACCGGGCGAACTCGGGCGCGAGCCGGGCGAGCCACGCCGATTCGCGCGCGGCATCCGCCACGGCCGGCTGGTGGCAGAAGGCGTTGACGTTGAACGGACGATCCGTCTTCGATCGGACGGCGGCGATCATCTGCCGCGTAGTCTCGGCGTCTGCCGAACCGACCCCGATGGAGCCAAGCCCGCCGGCGTTCGAAACGATGGCGGCCATCTCGGGCGTGGAGACGCCGGCCATCGGGGCCTGGATGATCGGCAGCTCAATTCCCAGCTTGCGGAGTAACGCGTCCACGGTCCTTCTCCTTCGGGGCGTGGAGGTATCATACATCCCCTCAGGGAGATCAAGGAGTGGCCGTACCCGCATTCATCCGATTCCGCATTCCAGCGGCCGCCCCGATTCGAGGGAAGCCCGGCAGGGCATCCAGGCGCTTGGGGTGCCACGGGACGGAGCAGAAGCAGACGTTGAGAATCCTGCAAAAATGACCTGTTCAGGTCATGCGTCTGCGAGTCGCCGGCGGTATGCCATGATGGAATCCGACGCTGCGGAGGATGAATTTCAGAAAAATGGAGATTTTTCTGTCCTCATTTTTCGAACGATTTCGATTTTGCAGATAGTGGACTCGCAAACTCCGTTTTGCGAACGGAACGGCGATGTTAAAGTACGCTTGAGTCAGCTGAAGGCAGGTTGTGCGGTGTCGTGCGGGCGATCGCGTGGCCGACTTCTGGCCGGTGGGGATGGTTCATGACCATCTCGTGCGTTTTCGCAGATTCCTTTTCTGCGGATTCCCAACGGCATGAAAGTGCGGCGGCACTTTCTCCCCGACGACGGATCGTCGCACCGCCTGGTGGTCGATCTGGATTGAGCAACGGCTGCGTGTCACGGCAACGAAAACAGCGCGTCAGGGCGCTGCGGTCCTGCGCGCCAACGTCGGTGCCGTGAATTCGCCGGCTGGCGCTCAAGGCGGTTTCGCCAGGTGGCGCATGGATCTACTCGTCGACGTCGATTTTCCTGCCTCGTTCCTGATGCCGCCGCGACAGCGGGCACAGCACTGGCGGTGTGCCGCAGCGGCGACGGCGCGGTCACGAATCGCAACCGTTTTTCTGTAAGGCGCCGACCTCATGCCTGGACACTCGCAACCTCTCGTGGTCATGATTCACGGCGTGAGCAGCACGGGCCCCTGGTACTCGGATCTGCGCGCCGTACTCAGTCCGTTCCTGCACTGCGAGGGGGTGCACTACCGGGCCTATCACTCCTTCGGCGCCATCAAGGTCTTCTTCTGGCCGTGGGCCCTGTGGCTGGGGATGGTCCTCATCGCCTACGGCATGAGTGTCCCGCTCGACCTGCCGATCGTGGGGGATGCGCGCGCGCTCATCCCCTGGCTGCTGCTGGCGGCGGGGGTGGTGGAGGGGATTCGCACGCGCGGAGTGACGCGCGGGGTGCCGTGGGCGCTGGCGGCCGCCTGGAGTCTCACCTGTTTCCTCGGCTGGTGGCGGCCGCAGCTGGTGCTGCATGCGTTGCTCGCCTTCGCGACGGCGTGGATCGTCTGGAGCGAACTCGACTGGGAGCAGCCCCGGCGGGCGAAAATTCGCGCCGTGACAATGACCATCGGCGTCGCGGTCGCCGGCTGGTTGCTGTGGTGGCTGCGCGTGCCGGGGGGAGTCCTCCCCCTCTGGGCCGCTCTGACCGTGCAGATGGCGCTGCTGGAGCTGCGCGAGAGCGGCGAAGGAAATCAGATCACGGCGATGTGGCGCGGGGCCATGATCGTCGCCTGCCCAATCCTGGGGATCGGGGCAGGGATCGTCATCGACCTTTATCCGGCCTGGGCCCTGCTGATCGCGCTGGCGCTGCTGATCATCGGCCATATCGAGCCCTATCGGCGCGTCTGGCGAACGCTCGAGAGCGTGCAGGCGGGCATTACAAACGCGCGTCGGGGATTTCGCGGCCAGACCCATTTGATCAGCCATAGCCTGGGGACGTTTCTCTCGGGCCGATCGTTTCAGGGGCACTATCCGGGACAACAGTGGGATCGCGTGGTGTTCGTGGGCGGCGTCATCAGCGAAGTGTACGATTGGGCGATGGTGCTGAATGCTCAAAACTCGTTGAGCCGGGTCCAGGACGTTCGCAATGAGCACGGCGGGCTGGACGTCGTCGTGCGGGCGACCGGATACGGCGGCAGGTGGGCTCGTGACCAGGAGTTGGGGACGGCCGGGTGGCGCGGCCTGAGGCCGGCGCCTCCCTTCGTCGTTCACGACGTCCCCGATCCTTACAATGTCTGTCCGCAGTGCCCCCCCAGCCCCCCCAGAACTCGGCTGCACAACTTCCACTTCCCGGGTTACATGCATAGCACGTATTTCTTCAATCGCACCCACATGCGCGCGTTCTGGCTGCCGTATTTCCTCGGGCACGTCCCCTCGCAATACGCCTACTTCCTCAAGCTGTGCACGACCGGAGCTGAGCTGCTCCGCGCCAATCGCCTGGCCGATTTTCACGACGACGTCGCAGCCGAACTCCGCTCGACCGGATGGAACTGGGATCAACGCGGCGGCCGGCTGCTCGACGCGGCTGTCCGCCGCCACCTCGGCGCTCTGCTGACCGACCTCGACGCGCAGTTCCCGAAGCGCATTCCTCGACCCAGCGACGAAATTCTCGAAAGCGTGCCCCGCCTCCTCTGCCAGCTCGTGGACCGGGCGATCGAGGCGCAGGAGGCCGGCACCGGGCCCGATGCGCTGGTCAAGATGCTGAACCCGCCCGACACAATCCCGCAGGTGGCCGAAGCAGCGCTTCAGGACGCGCGGCAGAAATTGGGCCGGCCCTGAGCCGAGGAAACTTATGGCGCCCGGAAGGCCCTTAACCGAAGTCCTGGCCGATCTCCAGGAGGACCCGACCAATCAGGAAGCCTGGTCGGAGCTCTATCGCCGGACGTGGCCGGGCGTGCTCAGCCTCAGTTATCGGAGCCTGGGTGGCCGAGCCGACCTCAACGATGCCGAAGACCTGGCCCAGGATGTATTCGTCCGTCTGGCGCGATCGCTGCACGAAGGGCGGCTGCAACTGCCGCAGTCTGAGCCGACCTTTCGCACGCTGCTGGCGGTCATGACGCGGAACCGGGCCATGGATTTTCTTCGCCGGGCGCGGCGGAAGGGGCGCGACGTGCGCCGCAGCCAGGAGCTGCCCGCCGATGTCCCCGGCACCGATCCCTCGCCCGAAGCCGTCGCTCTGGCGCAGGATTTGTTTTACCAGATACTGAGCCGTCTCGACCGCTTGCAGCAGCAAATGCTCTGGCTGCTCATGGAGGGCCGCAGCCAGGCCGAAATCGCCGAGCAACTGGGAATCAGCGTGCGGACGCTGCAACGACACCTGGAGGTGGTTCGTGAGCTCTACACAGCGTTGCGGGCCACCGAACTTCCGTTGACATAACCAATTACAGGACAACCAGTTGCAAACGAATCGATAGTGCCGTTCTGCTTTTGATGTCGTGTCGTGGCGTCGCCTGGCGTTTACTATAGGTGGAGATGAAATGATCTCGCAGAGCAGGGGTTCGCCTTCACCGGCAGGCTCAGAGTCGCACGCGGGTTGTGCAGCCCCGCCGGAGGCGCCAAACCTGGATGTACCAGACCCGGATACACCTGACATCGGAAACCTGTCATGAGCATTCTTCGTTCGTTCTACCGGTCGCTCGAAAAGATTCGCAAACCCTCGCTGGAGGCGAATCTCGAGTCGATCCGGCAGGTCCGGGCGAAGCGACTCGGGGCGTCCGGTTCGGAGGGCGAGGCCGCCACTCGAGCGGCGGACACAACCGGGGGGGCGGTGCAGCCTGACGAGCCGATCGAGGATGTCTTGCGCCGCGACTGGGAGCTGGTCAGCACGTTCTCGGCGCCCAGCTCGCCGCACGTCTCGGAAGAGGAACTCCAGACGCTTCTGGCCGGCGACGATCTGCCGACGAAGCGCCAGGAGCATTACGACGAATGTCTGCTCTGCCAGGATCTTTTGAGCCGGTCCGTTCCCACTCCCGTACAGGTCGCGCAATTTGCCCGGCGGCTGGCTACGCCCCCCGCTCCCGTTCGGCCGGCAGCCGCGCCAGCCATGGATGACGTTGAACTCGAAGACGAGATCATCCCGGCGGGGCAGGTGACTCCCGCAGACAACTGGAGTTATACCCGGCGCGAGCGTGCGCTCGCTCCGTTGTGCGGCCTTGCGGCCGTGCTCCTCGTGGGAGGCGTCTACCACGAGGAGGTCTCGGAACGGATTGCCATGCTGCGTGAGGGGCCCTCGCTGATAGCGCAGGCACAATCGCTCCTGGCGCAGGCACGAACAGAGCGTGACGCGAATCTCCTCGCCGCCGTCCAGGCTCAGGAACTCGCACGGAAACTGCAAGGTCGCCTCGACGAAAGCAAGGCCGCCCTCGCGGCAAAAGGGACGACGTTCGAGCAGATCGCCGGGTTGAAACCGAAGTTCATATTCAGCAGTACGGCGCCGATGGCGAGCTATATTGGCCCGGGTGCGATCCCTGACTTCGACCCGACAAAGTTTTTTGTGGCGAACGACCCGGTCTATTCCGTGGGACACCACAGCTGGCCGATAATTTTCTCTATCGATCCCAAAACAGCCGGCCAGCCGGCACACGGGTTGAACCAGTGGCCATTCCAGGCGACCATCACCGGCAACGCGACGTTCAATGCGAATCAGGAACTCGAGTTTCAGATCGACTGGTTGAAACTGAATCCACCGGCGGCCGCGGCAGAAGCCAGTCCGGCCGCCACTCCGAATCCGTAGTCGCCGCCGCCCCGAGCCGCAGAGGCGCCACCATACGGCATTCTCCCCTCGCCCTCTGAAAGTGGATGAGGGCGTGGCGTCCTGTTCTCCTCTCTCCTTTTCACGCTCCACGTTCTCGCGCAGCGCCGGTCTCCTCACGAATTTGAGCGAAGTTGAGCCCGCGCGCCGCGAGGCATAGAATGGTGACCACGGTCACCTGGCGGTCTGCTGGTTCATCTTCCTCGGAGTTCGCTCATGCCGCACCGGAATACCGCGTCGCGCATCTGCGTCGGGCTGCTGGCTGCCTGCACCTGGCTGACAATCTGCGGATGCGGCGCGCCGGCCCCTCCGCCGGCAGCCACGCCAGCTCCCGCAGCGACGCCGGCTCCCACGTCGGAAGGGGGAGCCGTCGTCGAAGTTTTGTCGGGCGGCATCGGAACCTCCAGGAAGACAGAACCGTTGGGCGCCGCCGGGAGGTGGAAACAGGTTCCCCCCTGGCTCGAAGGGGCCGAGATCTACAAATTGCCGCTCGAGCGGGGAATGAAGAGGGAAATTGCCTGCACGATTCAGACCGATGGAGTGGTGCTGGTGGCTGCGGAGCGAAATCCCAGGGGATTCGACACACGCAACAACAACAAGCGCCCCGCCGGCGAGTCTGCCAACGCCCCTCCCGGTGAAGTTCCGGGCTGGGAAGTGATCGGGAAGATCCGGCGGGAAGAGAATTCGGCTCCCATCGAAGCCACCTTGTTTCGCCGTGAATTCAAGGCCAGCCAGACCCTCGAATTCGAGACCCCGTATTTCAACTTGCCGTATCTGATTGTGCTCAAGGGGCCGCAGGCCGCCCAGGTCCGCCAGCAATCTGTCGCCCTCGTGCCGATCGTGCCGTTGGCGCACCTGAAGGCACCGCCCCGGCCCGCCGGCCTGGCAGCCGGTTCGCGGCGCGATGTCGTGATGCTCGGCACACCCGAGGTAGACACCAACAGCCCCGGTCCGCGAATCCTCGAACGCGAGCTCGTCCGCCAGGCATTCCTGCTGGCAGCCCGCGAGGAATTCGGTCTGGCGACGCGCGACAAGTCGCTGCGCGAAGCGTTTCCGCAAGAAGCCACTGCAGCCTGGTTGCCGTGGGACGTGCTCGCGGTTCCCGACGCCAAAGGGCTCCGGGTGGTTCTCTTTCGCCAGACGGGGACCGAATATGAGGTCCTCTGGCAGCGCGAGCTGAATGCCGCCGGCGAGGGGCGGCTGGAGCTGCTGACGACCCTCTGCGAATCGCTGTCGAGGCAGGAGTTTGTCGAGATCCTCGAGCGCGCCGGGCTCGAGCGCGCGAAACGGACGAACCCGGGAGGCAAACAGGAACCGGCCGCGGCCACGCAGCCCGCCGAGTTCAATTTTCTCGACCAGTTCGCGTCGCTGCGCCGCCTGCACGCGGCACTGCGCCAATCGGGCGAGACGGACGAAGTGCTCGCGGCGCTCGCGCGGCGCTATGCCGAAATCGGCGCCGAAACCACGTTTCTCTGGAGCCCGGCCCACAAGGTCTTCGAAGCCCGGGCCCTGTTGTACGCCGAACGGCTCGTGCAGCGCAGCGCCAACCGCCCCTTCGCTCTCTGGAACCGGGCCTACGTTCGCGGGCTCATCGGGCGACACGCGCCGGCGCTCGAAGACCTGGCGGCCGCCAGGCGCGAAGCGGAATCACAGCCTGATCCTGCCACTCCGCCCGGCTGGGTTGACCTGATCCGCGCGCATTGCGAATTCGACCTGCCTGCCCTGAAGACTGCCGAGCAGGACGATTCGCTGCGTCCGCTGGCGGTCTATCTGCAAATGCTCGGGCAGGAGGTCGGAGCGGGGACTCTCTCCGGGCTGGCAACGCTCCAGAAGATGATCAGGATCTGTCCCGATTCATTTCTCGCGCTCGACGAGGTGGCGCACCGCAGCCCGCTGGGTCTGTCGGGCGCCGTGCGCAGGCAAACCTTGCAATTCTTCCCCCTCTCGCTGGCACGGCGCCTGAAGGGGTTGTCGGATGTGCCTCGGGCGGTCAGTGAGCTGTGCGCCAACCTCCAGGCCAGCGTCACCGCCGGCGAGCTGCCCGAGGCGATGCGACTTCAGGTCGAATCAGCCAACCTGCTGGAACGCGAATCGACCGGCGCGGCGGACCGCGCCGAGCCTTCGCTGGCGGTGCTGGCCGCGCTCATCCGCGACGCCGGGTTTGTGCAGGCCAAGCGGCAGGTGGAGTTCGTCCACAGTTCTCTGGCAGCTCCCGCCGACGACACGGTCGACGCCATGCAACCTCTCGTGCAGGGGCACCCTTACGAGAAATACATCGAGTCGCTGCGGGAAGATAAAGTGGCTTCCCAGAAAGTGCTCCAGGAACTGGCGCGGACGATCGACACTTCGGAACTGGAAATCACCGAGGCGCAGATGCTCAGCGCGCTTGGTAAAAGCGGCCGGGCCCATTGGAACGAGCAGTACTTTGCTTCGATCTGGTACACGCGCTACGACAAAGTCTATCGCGAACTGGCGATGCTCGCCCTGCTCAAAGACTCGAACTACCAACTCGCACACAATGCCCAACTCCTGGAAGTCAGCCCGCACTCGCCGGTTTCCGTGGAATCGCAGATCATCGCCAAGGAAACGCTGAACAAGTTCGACGAGCTCGCGGCCAAAGCTGCCGAATGGGAAACCAAATACGACGAGTCCCCCGAAATCATGACCGCGCTCGCGAGGCTGTACATTCGGCTGGAGCGCCCGGACGACGCGCTGCGCGTCGCCCGCCGGTCGTTCGAGCTGACGCCCGAAGTCAGCGCCGGGATTCGCCTGGCACAGCTCTATGAAGAGCAGGACGACCTCGCGAACTGGCAGGCCACGCTCGACGCACTTCTCAAGCAGGAGTCGCTCGGTCTGGAACATGCGCGGGTGCACGTCGAATTCGCCAACCATTACATGCGCCTCGAACAGTGGGAGCAGGCGCTGCCGTACGCTCTCAAAGCCGCGGGGACGTATTCGGGCTGGGGGCTGCTCACGGCCCATCGCTGTTACCACGGGATGCGCGACTGGAAGCAGGCCGAGTTGTATCTCCAGGCCTGTGGAGAGCGCTACGACACAGCGCGCCTCGAATGGTACTTCTGGTGCCGGGGAAGCGGACACGGGGATGCCGACGCGGCCCAGGTCATGGCCGAGTCGTTCGTTTCGTCGCTGCCGCAGCCTGTGCCGCCCGAATGGATCTGGAAGGTGGCCGGATTCCAGTATTTGAAGGGAGACCGGGACGGGGCGCTGAAGTCGTGCATCGCCGGCGGGGAGGTCCATACCAACGATCCGTACTTCAAGCTGTTCGGCGCGCTCGTCGCGCTGGAGCTGAAGCGAACCCAGGGCAACGACAGCGTGAAGACTCTCCTGGGTGGGACGCGCGACGCGGTGAAAGACCCCGAGGCCCGCACGGCCCTGCTGGGTCTGGTCGATCTGGTCAGTAGCGCCCTCAAAGACAAGGATGCGACGGCTTTTGACGAGGCGAAATTCGCCCAGATCGTGAAGAGCGCGCCGCGCGGCACGCCGACCGACCTCAACTTTTTCGCCGGCGCCTTCCTGCGGGAACTGGGGGAGCAGGAACTGTCGCAGAAGTATCTGTTGGAAGCGGCCGCCTCACCGGCCCCCCGCTTCTCGCGCGTGCTGGCGCGGGCGGCGCTGGTCGATCAGAAAATCGAACTGCCGCCGGTGCGACCGAAGGAAACCGAGCGAGATCGAGGTATCTGGCGCAACGATTGAGGGCGGCGCCATCCGTAATCGATTCTCCTCTCGCCTCTCAACTTTCGACTCTCTCGCGAAGCGCCGCCTGGATAATCGGCAGCTCAATTCCCAGCTTGCGGAGTAATGCGTCCACCGTCCTTCTCCTGCGTGCGTGGCGCTATCATACATCCGTCGAGTGGGACCGAGGAAGCACGGTATCCGCACCAACGTGGGTGACATCCCCGCAACCCGCGACCAGCCTGGTCGTTACTGGTAAACTGAATTGGTCGTGTGGGGACAGGAGCCAGGCCGTGGCCAATCCATTTGCTGAACTCGCCGGGGATGAGACTCAAGATGTGGAGCTCGTCGCTCAGGCGCAAAATGGGGACCGGGGGGCGCTCGAGGCGCTGATCCTGCGCCATCAGGCGTGGATCTACAATATCGCCCTCCGCATGGTCTTCCAGCCAGCGGACGCCGAAGAAGTCACGCAGGAAGTGCTCATCAAGGTGATCACCCGGCTCAGCACGTTCCAGGGCGAAAGCCGATTTCGAACCTGGCTCTACCGCATCGCCGCCAACCATGTCCTCAATATGAAACGGCACAGCGCCGAGACCCATTCCCTGACGTTCGCATCGTATGGCGCCGCTCTCGATAACACGCCCGACCTGGACCTGCCCGATCCCAGCAGCGTCCCCGTGGACGTGCCACTGCTGGTCGACGAGGCCCGGATCGGCTGCATGACGGGAATGCTGCTGTGCCTGGACCGCAAGCAACGGCTCGTGTTCACGCTCGGTGAAATCTTCGGCGCCAGCGATACGGTCGGCGGCGAGGTTCTGGAAATGACTCCCGACAACTTCCGTCAGTCGCTCGCCCGCGCCCGCCGGGACCTGTACAGCTTCATGAATCAGAAGTGCGGCCTTGTGAATAAAAACAACCCCTGCCGCTGTGCGAAGAAAACCCGGGGGTTCATTGACGCCGGGCACGTCGATCCCCGGCAACTCTTGTTCGTTCCCGAGCATCTCCGGCGGATCGGTGAGGTCGCCGGCGAACAGGTCCGCCAGATCGAAAACGTCGTCGAGCGGCAGTACGCGGAACTGTATCGCGATCACCCCTATCTTGAGCCTCGGGACCAGATCGACTGGCTCAGGCGGACGCTGGAACGCCGGGAAATCCGCTCGGCACTGCACCTGAACTGAAAAAACCGGCCGAGAGTTGTCACAGTCGGCTGGTGGTTGTGTCCAAGAGGAAAACGGAGCGACAGGCTCCCGCATTCCTCAGATCAGGAGACGACCATGACGATCCAATTGCCCCCGACCGCCGCCGCGTATGTCCGCTCGATCAACAGCCAGGATGCCGGCGGTTTCCTGGCCCTCTTCGCCGACGATGCCACCGTCGACGACGTGGGGCGCGAATTCCAAGGTCGCGCGGCGATCAAAGCCTGGAGCGACCGTGAGATCTTCGCCCCCCTGGTGACGCTCGATGTGATGGGCGTCGCCGAGCGGGCCGGCGAGATCGTGCTCACCAGCAAAGTCGACGGCAACTTTGACAAAACGGGCCTCCCCGATCCGGTCATCATCGACCACTTTCTCACGACGGACGGCGGCAGAATCGTCCGGCTGACGTGCCGGCTGGCCGGTGCTCGATAAGGGACCGCGATCGACCCGGAGATCAGTCGGCGCGCGACGCAACCGGGGGTTCGCCGATCTGTTCCATGAGCCTGTAGGGGCCGATGACGGTCCCCGGTCGTTCGGTGATCGCTGCGCCAACCACGGTGGGCTGAAAGTCCTCGGGACGTTCCCGGGGAATGCTGCGAGCGGCGTCGTGAGCGCGTAGCAGCGAATCAATTTCGCGGCGCAGCTCGGCGTTGCCGCCGCAGGCCTGATCGAGGAAGGCCGCCCGGCGGTCCGCAGGCAGCTTGACGGCCGCCTCGAAAATTCCGGAATAGGACGACACGACGTTCTCCTTCAGGCGCGGAGTTATCATACAGCCGTGGAGCGAGATCGTGGAGGCACGGAATCGGCATCAAATGCGGTGGCACTTTTGCGCTCAACTTTCCACTCTCTCGCGTAGCGCCGGGTGAGGGGCAGCGTCCTGTTCTCCTCTCGACTCCGCGTCCCGGCGCGCCGGGGTTCAACCATCCACTCTCTCGCGCAGCGCCGCCTGGATGATCGGCAGGTCGATTCTCAGCTTGCGGAGTAATGCGTCCACCGGCCTAGTCCTTCGGGCGTGGGACTTTCATACAGCCGTCTAGGGTTCGTTACGTCCGTTTCGAGGCAGTTTCGAAACGGCCAATCGGCCACTTGCTGGCTGGGTCCATTGCCCAGCCGTGGGTGGCGCCGATGCGAGAGGCCGATTTCGCAGACACAGAAGCGCTCGCGGCATGCACAGCATGCCCTATGGGACGGGCCGTTCGATCAGGGCGGCGAGCAACACGCCCTGGCGGCGGACGGCGGCCAGGATTCGATCGGGCTCGTGGCCGGCGCGCAGTTCCTCGGGGAGGTATTCGGGGCGCATGAAGTAGAGGAGGTAGCGGGGGCGTTTGCTGTCGGCGGGCGAATCGGGAACGAGTTCGATGTTGCGCTGGCGCAGCGCGGGACTCTGAAGTAAGAGTTCGTGCCACTGGGCGGCGTGCAGGGTCGGTGCGACGGCGATGCGCGAGTTTTCGGGGACGATCCGGGCGGTCTGCTCCAGGAGCTCGCGGGTGACGCCGTCCCCCCAGTAGGAAATTTCGAGCCCCAGCATCGAGGCGCCGGGCAAGCCGCCGGCGGCCAGGTTGTAGTAGCTGAGCCAGCAGGGGGCCATCGACCACAGGCCGTAACCTTGCGCCGCCATCAAGGCGACGAGGCTGATTGTCGCCAGGCGATTTGAAAAACGCCGGGTGAGCCAGTGCCATAAGCAATCGGCTCCGCGGCCGATGAACAGGGCCCACAGCGGGAAGACCTGCGAGAACAAGCGCTCGCCGTCGTAGACGGCCACGCCGGGGATGCTGAAGACGATGAGCGGAAAGAGGAGCGAGGCCAGAAGCAGCCCTTCGCGCGGCGAGCGCCAGGCGGGTTTCCCCGGGCCGAAGAGGCCGCAGAACCCGGCCAGGTGCAGGCCGACGGGGACGGTGGCCAGGAACATCACCCAGGGATAGTGCCAGGGGACATCGCGGTCGGCGAGCGACTGGCCCAGATACCAGACGTAGAGCGTGGCCCGGTCGGTGGTGCGCCCCAGATAGGCCTGCACGTGGGCGACCGGCGAACTCCACATGTGAGGCCAGAACAAGAAGAACACAAGGCCGCCGGCGAGGCCCCAGATCGCGAGGCGCGGAATGGCGCGCCAGCGCAGCGTGATGAGCGCCCAGAGCGCCACGGGGATCGGCAATAGGACCGCCTGCACTTTGGTGAGGAGGGCCAAGCCGAACAGGAGGCCGCCGATCGCGCTCTGGATCAGCAGGCGCTTGCGCTCGCGGCTGGAAGCGGGTTGAAAAAGGGGACAGTCCCTGTTGGCCGTATCCGTTGGCTCAGGAATCTTCTCTGGCTCGAGAGGGACAGTCCCCTTTTTCAACGGGCTGGTCCAGGTGGCCGCCAGGTAGAGAACGGCCGAGGTGCAGGTCAGATTGACGAAGGTTTCGAGTGCCGCCAGGTGGGCATGACCGAAGACGCGCGGCATCAGGATGAGCGCGAGGGGGGCCACCGCGCCGGCGAGGCGCCCGTACCAGCGGCCGGCAGAGATGCCGACGACAAGCAGGAGCGCGGCGAAGGCGGCCGCGGGGGCGGTGCGGGCGCAGGTGATCGAATAGGGAATTTTGCGATCGACGGGGGGCCAGACGAGGTAGGCCAGTTCGTGGCACAGGCCGATGCAGTAGCGGCCCAGCGGAGGATGATCGGGGAGCCGGGCGTCGATTTTTTGCAATCCGGCGAGGTCGCCGGCCATCAGCCGATCGGCGAGCAGCGTCCCCTGCGATACGTTGAAGGCTTCGTCCACGGTGAGACCGGGGCCGTCGAAATGGCCGGGGTGGTCGCCGGTGGGGTCGAGGGCCAGGAGGATGGCGACGAAGGCGCCGGCGGCGATTACGACGGGCCAGAACCCGGTCGAGCGGATGCAGCGCGAGATTTGTGGTGGGGCGCTCATCGGCGTGGGTTCAGGGCAGCGTGTGGAATAGTGGCGATGGCGGACCGGTGATTGTGTTTGAATGCGGATCTGGCTGAGGCGGACCGAATCTTGTGTCGGCGCGTTACCCGGTACGGTCGCTGATGTCGCCCCTCCGGGGCTTGCGTGAGTTTTTTGTCTGATACCAGTGGCTGACGCCACTGGCTACATGATGCCGCTGCTCCGCAGCTCAAGTATCCGGATTCGGAGGTCTCACTCTGATTAGCGTCGATCAGCGGTGATTAGTGTTCTTGTTTGTTTTCTTCCGTCCAGTTTCGTAGGTCGTGCTGTGCATGACGGGATACTGACGTCGCTGCCACAGAAACGCTCGCGTCACGCACAGCGTGACCTACTGGTCCGTCTACGCAAGAATGTCACCCTCACTCGACATTCGTAATTTGTGTTCCCCTCTCCCACAAGGGGCGAGGGGAAAAAGACTTCGAGGGGCTCGTCCCCCGGGCATGACCTTTTGGGATAGACGGACCACTACTTGTCCGTAAATGCATCTTCTCGCCGTTCACTCGGGATTCGCGTTGGACCGGCGCCAGGCACGCCGGTGGCGATGGCGCACCCGTGATTGCATTTCAACCCGGATGGCGCCGAATCTTGTCCCGGCGCGCCGGGACCCGGCCGGTGCTTCGCACGCGGCCGGGCCACCCTTCCGTTTGTTCGACCACGCCCGGTGTGGCTACCAGCGTGTTGAAAAAGGGGACAGTCCCTGTTGGCAGTACCGATTTGCCGTGGGAACATCGCTCACAGGAAAGGGACAGTCCCCTTTTTCAACGGCCTTCTGACCACTGAAATACAGTACGCCGAATGGGTCAGGCGGGTTTGAAGACGCGCTGTAATTCTTCGAGGGACGTCCGCCCTTCGGCGACCAGTCGCAGGCCGTCCTGCTGGAGCGTCGTCATCTTGTCTTTCTTGATCTGGCTGCGGATCGAAGCAGCGTCGGGCTTGCCGGCGATCACCTCGCGCATGCCGTCGGTCACTTCCAGCAGTTCAAACATCCCCGTCCGCCCGAAGTAGCCGACCGTGCCGCACTTGTCGCACGCCTGCTCGGGGGCACCCTCCTGCGGTTCCGGCGGCTTGCGGTACAGGGCGGGGGTCGCCTCGGGGAGGCCGAGCTTCTTGAGGAAGTCGGCTTTCGGCTTGTACGCCAGCCGGCATTCGGGACAGAGCAGCCGAATCAGCTTCTGGGTGACGATTCCCTTCAGCCCCGCGGCGACCAGCTTGGGATCGCCCACCCATTCGATGAGCTGCAGCACCGCAGAGGCGGAATCCTTCGCGGCAAACTCGGCCAGCAGCGTGATGTCTTCGTGCTTCGAGAACATCGCCTTGGCCTGGGCGCCGTCTTTGATCGGCTGACAGAAAAAGATCACATTGCACTCGCGGCGCGCCGCCTTGGTGATCGCCGCCGAGAGTTCCTCGTCGGGCGCGGTCTCGAGCTCAGTGGTCTGGAGCATCTTCCGCCCCTCGCCATCGCCGAGGGTGTAGATCGTATAGAGGTACGCATCGACGTTGCGCAACAGGCTGAACAGGGTGGTGGTCGTCCCCGATCCCGAAGGGCCGGTCACCAGGAGCAGCCCCGGCGCGCCGCAGATCTCGCGCATCTTGAGCCGCATTTCCTCGCTCATCCCCAGTTCGGTGGGAACGTCGAGCTTGATCTTCGAATCGGTGGCGCGAACGATCAGCCGTTCCCCTTCGGGGAGCGGTATGCTTTTGACCCCCAGCAGGAACCCGCGCCCGTCGAACTCGGCCTTGATCCCGCCCGACTGGGGCTTCTTGCGCTCTTTGACGTCGAGCCCCGCCAGCAGCTTGAGCATCTGGGTGATGGCCAGCCCCTCGGCCTTGGCCATTTTTCCGCCGGGGTAGGGCATGCCGTCCACCAGCAGCGTGATCACCGACTGCGGCCCCTTGGGTTCGACGCGAATCGTGTCGGCCCGGCGGGCGAGGGCGTCGGTGACGAGATCCTTGGCCCGCATCAGGCCCGCCTCGACCAGCCGGCCGTTGGCCTTCAGGCTGACATCCTGCCCGCTGGCCGGGCCGAGGAAGCTTACTGGCTCGACGTCTTCATCCTCTTCTTCGACCACGTCGTCGTTGTTCTTTTTCCCGAAGAAGCCAAATACCACCGGTGGACTCCTTAGCAGCGTGTTGAAAAAGTGAGACAGGCACGTCGCGGCGGCAGTCTGTTGCGGGGATTTTGACTGCCGCTCCGAGCCAGTCCCCGTTTTTCAACGGCTTGTGAATTCTCAATCAACGAGTGAGTTGGCCGTCAGCGAAGGGGTGCGAACCGCGAGGTGACCCGGAAGGTGCAGTTCCGGGAACGCTCGGCCGAATCGCTCACCTCGCTCACAACAACCCGTAGGTTCGTAACGTCGCCGCCAGTTTCTGTTCTTCGCCCGCAGAAAGTTGCGTCATCGGCAACCGCACTTCGCCGGTGTCGCGTCCCAGCATCTTCATGGCCCCCTTGATCGGAATCGGGTTGGTCGCCAGCCCGAGCAGGTCGCGGCAGAGGGGGAACAGCTTGTAGTGCCATTTCTGCGCGCCGGCCATGTCTCCCTTGTCGAACGCGGCGATCATCGCCTTGACGTCGCGCGGCACAATATTGCCCACGACCGAAACGACGCCGCGGCCCCCCAGGGCCAGGAGCGGCAGCGTCAGGCTGTCGTCCCCCGAGAGGACGGTCAGGTTGCTGATCGCCACGATCTGCGAGGCCTGGTCCATCGAGCCGGTCGATTCCTTGACGGCGACGACGGTCGGCAGTTCGCCGAGCCGCGCAATCGTTTCGGGTTCCATGTTCTTGGCCGTGCGGCCGGGAATGTTGTAGAGCATGATCGGCAGGTTGACTTCTTCCGCCACCGCCTTGAAATGCAGGTAGAACCCTTCCTGGGTCGGCTTGTTGTAGTACGGCGAGACCATCAGCGCGGCGTCGGCCCCCGCCTTCTGGGCGAAGCGCGTGAGGCGAATCGCTTCGCGCGTGCTGTTGGAACCGGTGCCGGCGACCACTTTGACGCGGCCGGCCGCCTGTTCGCAGACGACGGCGATCACCCGTTCGTGCTCGTCGTGAGAGAGGGTCGGGCATTCGCCCGTCGTCCCCACGGGGCTCACGCAGTCGGTCCCCATTTCCACCTGCCAGTCAACGAGCCGGCGCAGCGCCGCCTCATCGACCGACCCGTCGCGGAACGGGGTGACGAGCGCCACCGTCAGTCCCGCGAATTGTTCACCTTTGGTTGCCATGCTACTCCCGATTTCTCCAGTCGATTCCCGAAAGCTTCGCCAGTCCCAGTTCGAGCGCATGTGTGCCATCGCGCCCGTGACCCTGGGCCTGGATCGCCAGGTACAGTTGATGAGCCAGGGCCAGCCCCGGCAAGCTCAAGCGCATGCGCTTGGCCTCGTCGAGGGCGATCCCCATGTCCTTGATAAAGTGTTCCACGAAAAAGCCCGGATCGAAGTTGTTGTCCATGATCCGGGGGCCGAGGTTCGCGAGCGACCAGCTTCCGGCCGCTCCGCCGCCGACCGACTTGAGGACCGTCGGCAGATCGAGTCCCGACTTGTAGCCGTACAGCAGTGCCTCGCACAGGCCGATCATGTTGGTGGCAATCAGAATCTGATTGACCATCTTGGTGTGCTGCCCGGCTCCCGGCCCACCCTGATGGACGATCGTTTTGCCCATCGCATTCCAGCAGGGAGCCAGCGCTTCGGAGACGTCTTTATCGCCGCCGATCATGATCGACAGCCGGGCCTCTTTGGCGCCGACGTCCCCCCCCGAAACCGGCGCGTCGATACTGTAAACCCCTTTGGCCTTGGCCGCGTTATAGATCTCGACCGCCAGCGAAGGTTCGCTGGTGGTCATATCCACCAGGACGGTTCCCGCCTTCGAACCGGCGAGCGCCCCATCAGTCCCGAGCATCACCTGGCGGACGTCGGTGGGGAAGCCGACGATGGCGAAGACCACGTCAGACGTTTCTGCAAGCGCCTTGGGAGAGGGAGCCCATTTGGCCCCTTTGGCCAGGAGCGGCTCGGCTTTTTCCTTGCGGCGGTTATAGACGGTGACCGGAAAGCCGGCGGCGATCAGGTGACCGGCCATGCTGGTCCCCATGACCCCGGTGCCGATCCAGCCGATGCGCGTTTTCCCCGGTGAAATCGTCGGTAAAGACATAGACCTGGCTAGATGACGAGAGAGAATGGGTGAGAAACGGCCCGCATTCAAAGTATACCGGAGGGGGAGGGGGAAGTCACCCAAGTTAGAGAGTGGGTCAAGCCCCGCGGATTTGTGTTCCCAACCAGCCTCCCAACCAGCCGGCTGACGCCAGCCGCTCGCCTGGGCGATGGCGCTATTGGCGCTCAATGACAATGCGTCGGGCGAGCGGGGGTGTTAACTCCCCGGTTTCAATGCGCGCTGCCTCGGGTCAGGGGAGTACCGGGCTTGGCCGACCGTAGATCGTTCGCTGCACGAAGCTGTCGGAGGGCATGCAGCCAGTGCGGATGACTCTTCCCTCACCGTCCAGGATGACGTCCACCTGGCAGAGCTGGTCCACCCAGACCAGGACCTCCCCAGTTCCGGGGGGCGCTCTGTCCAGAGACAGTTCTGGCCGGCCGAGGATGCTTTCGACCTCGGCGCGGGTCATCCCGGCAGAAATCAGCGACACGCGACCTTTGAGGTTGCGAAACTGGCTGCGGAAGAGATCTACCGCAATCGCCAGGACGACGACCGTGAGCGTGATGGCGACCGTCCACCGGAGCCGGCGGCTCTCGCTCAGGAGTGTGATCGGCCCCCGTCGTTTCTTCGGTCGCTCATCCATGCCCGGATTGTATGCAGGGTGTCGCGTGGGCGGGAATGGCGAACGCAATCGCCCCCCTGCTTCGCCCCCTCCTGAAAGTGCGATCCGAACCCCAATGGACCGCTGCCGGCCGGTCAGTGACGTTGAAGCCTCGGTTCGGCTCGGTCATACTGGCCTATGCATCAAAATCAGGGAGGAATTCTCGTGGCTGACCAGCTCGACTTTACGCAATCGGCAGAGGTATTTTCCGCGCGGACGGCCGATCTGCCGTTTCGGCTGCCGCTCGAATTGACGGTCGAAGATGCGGAGACGATCGCCGAATTGTGCCAGCACGCCGAGGGGGAGGAGCGCGAGCGGTATGCCCTCACGGCACTGCGAATCGGGATCCTGGCCCTGCGGCAGGCGCGGGGGCAGGTGGACGGCGAACAGATCCGCCATCAGACCGAGCGGATGCTGCTGGCGCTCGACGCCCAGTTGTCGGAACATGCGGCGCTCGTCCATAACCGGCTGACCGCCTCGCTGAAAGATTACTTCGACCCCGAGAGCGGCCGGTTCCAGGAGCGGGTCAACCGGCTGATCCGTAAAGACGGCGACCTGGAAGACCTGCTCCGCCGGCAGATCGGGACCGAAGATTCGGAGTTGTCGAAAACGCTCGCCGCCCACTTCGGGCAGGAAAGCCCGCTGCTGAAATTCCTCAACCCGGACGAATCGCAGGGGCTCCTCAAGGCACTGCGCGACACGTTTGACGAACAACTCAAGCAGCAGCGCGATCGCATCCTCGATGAATTCTCGCTCAACAACAAAGGGGGGGCGCTATCGCGGCTGGTCGAAGAGCTGGGGACGCAACACGGGAAGCTGACCGACAACCTGCAGGTGCAGATCGACGGCGTCGTGAAGGAATTTTCGCTCGACGAAGAGAACTCGGCCCTGAGCCGGCTGGTCAAGAACGTCGAGGGGGCGCAGCGGACGATCACCCGCGAGTTCTCGCTCGACAACGAAGCCTCGGCCCTGTCGCGATTGAAGGGGATGCTCGAATCGACGCAGCAGGCGATCGACGACAACCTGACGCTCGACAGCGACGATTCGGCCCTGTCGCGGCTGCGGAAGGAAGTCCTCGACATTCTCGCGGCGCATCGGGAGACGAATCAGTCGTTCCAGGAAGAAGTCAAACTGACGCTGTCGAAAATGGTCGTGCAGCGGGATGAAGCAGCCCGCTCCACGACGCACGGACTGGTGTTCGAAGATGTGGTTTGCGAGTTTCTGTCGCGCGAAGCGCTGAAGCTGGGAGACATGCCCGAGCGCACCGGCGCCACGACCGGCCTCATCAAGAATCGGAAGGTGGGGGATTGCGTCGTCGATCTGGGCCCCGAAAGCGCGGCACCCGGCGCACGGATCGTGATCGAAGCCAAGGAAGAGGGGCAATACTCCATCGTCCGGGCGCGTGAAGAAATCGACGAGGCCCGCCGCAATCGGGGGGCCCAGGTGGGGCTGTTTGTTTTTTCGAGCAGTCACTCTCCCGCCGAATTGCAGAACGCGCCGCTCCTGCGCTTTGGCAACGACGTCTTCGTTCTGTGGAATCCCGAAGACCCGGCGACCGACCTGTTCCTCAAGACGGCGTTCACGCTGGTGCGCGCTTTGTGCGTACGAACGGCACAGCACCGCGACACCGAAACGGCCGACTTCCGGGCGATCGACGAAGCGATCTGCGAAATCGAGAAGCGGACCGAGAGCCTGAACGAAATCGAAACCTCCGCCAGGACGATTCAGACCGGGAGCGAAAAAATCCTGAAGCGGGTCGAACTGTGCCGCAAGGCGCTCTTCCAGCAGGTCGAAACGCTGCGTGAAAAGATGGACGAGTTGAGACAACTGACGGCAAACGACACAGACGGGTGATTTGTGCAGGGGAGTGCAACATGACGGGCTACACGGTCCACACCGGATCGAACGAACAGTTCTCGACGGGGTGGGATCAGATTTTCAAGAAGTCGGGCAAGGGGCAGGCGGCCGGTTCCAGGAAAAAATCGCCGGCGAAGAAGAAGTCGGCCGCGCAGGGCCGCAGCGCAAAGGGTCGCAAGGCGAAGAAGAAGTAGAGGCAGGTTCAAAACGGTCGGGAACATTCCCGAAGCGCCGTGATCGCACGCCAGAGCCCGCCGCGGATTCCTACGCCGAAGGCGTTGCACAGCAAAGCCCAGGGTTCGGCATTTTGTCGAACCCTGGGTACGGACCCCAATGAGCGCGCGAACTCTGAAGGAGTTCCACCTCATGCACCCGATCCCGGAAACGACGACCGGTGCAACCCTGTCAGGGTTGATATCGGTTTGGTGTCCCGTAGCCCTGGGTTGATTTATTTTAGAGGGGCGTCAACTCTGAAGGAGTTGCACCTCGGACTCTCGATCCGAAAGGATGACCCATGCCGCAATCGCTCGTGCAGATCTATGTGCATATTGTCTTCTCGACAAAGGAGCGCCGGCCATTTCTCAGGGATGCGAAATGCCGGGATGCGATGCACCGATATCTGTCCGGCATCTGTGATAAGCAGGGATCTCCGTCGATTGCAATTGGCGGGGTCGAAGACCACGTTCACCTCGCCTGCCGGTTGTCGAAAACGGGAGACGTCGCCTCCCTCATCAAGGAGTTAAAACAAGGTTCGTCGACGTGGATTAAGGCCGAATTTCCGGACCAGGAATCGTTCTATTGGCAACATGGGTACGGGGCCTTCTCGGTCAGCCCATCCCACCTGGAAGCGCTTAAGACGTATATCGCGAATCAGGAATCGCACCATCAGAGCGAATCGTTCCAGGACGAATTCCGCCGACTTTCGAAGATCTACGGGATCGAAATTGACGAGCGGTACGTGTGGGATTGATTGAGCGAGGCGACGTAGATTGGATGCGTGAGGTGGAACTCCTTCAGAGTTCGCTCGCTATTCGGGCCGTTAACCCAGGGTTCGGCTCAACGCCGAACCCTGGGCTTTGTTGTGGAACCCGCTTCGGGGTTCGACGTTGCAGGCTAATTGCTCGCAAGGTATCGCTTATTTCCCGGCTTCGACAATCCGCAACTGCGTCGAGAGCTGGTGCTTGAGACCGTCGACTTCGTAATCGAGCTCGGCGAAGAACGACACGTTTCCCTCGGTCGGACGCGGGACGTCGGCGACAACCTGGCCGGCGCGGACCTCAAGCGGCTGTTCCTGAAACTGGGCCAGCCGGAAATCGCGGGTGGGCGAGCGGGCCAGCCAGAGCCGCGCTGCAACCGGCGCGGGCTGGGCATCAACGGTCAGCCGCGCTTTCCCCTCGGCATCGCTATGGTTCCAGCGCAGCTTGGGAAAGGGTTTGTTCCGCGCGATCGAGTGGACGAAGGCCGCCAGCGAGGCGACGGCCCGCTCACGACTGGGGCGGCTGCCGTCGGCGAATTTCTGTTCGAGATTGTGCCCGGCGTTCGGGACGTACGTGACCCACTTTTCCCCGAGGAGGTCGTCCCAGTACAGGTTGAGGGCGTCGCTCGTCCAGTAGGGGTCATTGTTCCCGTTGATCAGCAGCTTGGGGACCGTGATCTTGGCGCGGTACACCCAGGGATCGACCATGCTCCACAGTTTCTTCGCCTCGGGGGTGTCGGGCATCGGCACCAGCCCCCGCGCCGTGTAATCGTGAATCTGATCGCTGTACTTGCCGAATGATTTGAGCTGATACGGCGTCTGCTCGCGCATATTGAGGGTGTCGATGACCATCGGGACGATGCCGACGACCCGCGCATCGGAAGCCGCAGTGAGCCAGGTGGTCCAGCCGCGCTTCGACGCTCCCGAAACGACGAACCCCGACAGTTTGTGCTGCCACTCCTGCCGGGTGAAGGCCTCCAGCACGTCCATCGCCTTGACGAGGCTCTTGACCATCGGGAACAGGAGCGGCCAGGCTTCGTCGCGAGTTTCGAGGTAGCGGACGAACGTCTCGGCGATCAGCGTGTCTTCCTTTTTCCCGTCGAAGAGCGGCTGATTGGGGATTCCGTAGAGGAAGGCCACCGGGGCTTTCAAGCGGCGGGCCAGGTCCATGCCGAACGCGATGCTGCCGTCGCCTGCCGTCCCTCCCTGATTCCAGAGGAGCATCGTCGCGGCGGGTGCGGCCCCCTCGGGCAGATAGATCTGCATCTGGTGTTCCCAAACGATCGATTGCCAGTCCTGAGACACGAAGCCCAGATCGTAGATCGTCGCGCCGTTGACTGATTCTTTCTTCCGCAGTTCCCAGCGAAACTTGGGTTCGGGCCGATTGACGTAGTTCGCCAGCCCGGGCGGAATCTCGGGAGTGACTGATTTGTCGGCAGCACGGGTGCCGGTGGCCGGTCCGGTGAGGATCAGCAGCGCCAGGGCACCGATCAGCAGACAGTAGCGAACGTTCAGTCGTGAGAGCATGGCGCTGAGTCCGATCAAGATATGGTCGAGGAAAACGCAGACATGGATTTAAGTTTTCGAAGTTAAATTCAGCAGTCACACAACTTCTCCCTCCCCCCTTTGTGGGAAGCAACGGAGGCCGCCGAGCGAGCGAGGATTAAGGCCGACGGCGGTAGCTCTCCTGCATAGCCAGGTGGGGGGGCGAATGTCAATTGTCGCTCCCACCCCCATCCTAACCTTCCCCCATCGAGGGGGAAGGAATCTGACACGCCGAGGAACCGCGCTGATCGAGAATCCTATTTGCCGTCCGCCGAACGGGCGGCCTTCATTGCGGGGCCTTTGCGAATGAACAGCTCCAGCCATTGCAACATGAACGCGTCGGCAAATTCCTTTGATCGTTTGCACTCGGCGGGAGTGCGTCCCCAGTAAAAACCGATCCACCCGCCGGCATCTTTCCGCGAGCCATCGAGGAACTGTTCGAATTCGTCCAGCGGCGCCTTGAGGGGAAACGTCTCTTCGATGACGACCGGCTTCCCGATCGCGAAGCCGGCCAGTGTTTTGAGCGCCTCGTCCCGCTTGCCCTTCTCGGGATAAATGTGCACGCACAGAAAATCGAGGTCGCCGGCGACCTGGCTCGGCACAAACCCGCTGGTGAGCCCCGGACGGTCGAGGCTCCAATCGACCAGCCCGACCGTCACGAGGTGGCGCGGGTCGTGTTTGCGAATCGCGGCTGCCAGCTTCTCGATCCAGGCTTTGGCAATCTCGGGGCGCGGCCTGTCGCGCTGCCAGAGCGTGATCACCTGCACGAAATGTTTGCCGCCGAACGGCGGCCCGAGCCAGTCCCCCGGTTTGCGATCGCCGCCCGGAACAACCGGCTCGTTCATCAGGTCGTAACAGAAGACCGCCGGGCTCGACTGGCAGGTGGTGGCAATTGCTTCCCAGAACCGCGCCTGGACGTCCCAGCGCCCCGCTTCGTCGAGCGCGTCGTACCAGGCGGGGACATCCTGCTTGTGGTAACACCCCAGGCCGGTCAGGTCGAGATAGAGACCGGTCTTCTCGGCCAGCTTGAGCAATTGCGCCAGCCGATCGAGCGCAGGCCGGTTCGGTTCGTCGGCGGACTTCATGAACTTCGCCACCTGGAGGTGGATCCGCACGACGTTGGCGCCCAGGTCGCGCATCTCATTGAAGTCTTCGACGACTTTGTCCCACTCGGCTTCCCAGTAATCCTCGAGCAGGCGCCCTGTTTCGTCGTGGTCGTAGTTGAAGCCCCAAGGGACGAAGGGCTGCTGCGATTTTTCCAGCACGAAGCCGTGCTTGTCTGCGGAGACGCGAACGTGTTCGAGGTCAGCCGCGCGCAGCGAAGTCGCGCCGAATAACGCAGCCACAATTCCGCAAATGATCGAGAGCGCGAATCGGCGACAGAGAGCCCGACAAAGAATCTTCTCCCTCCCCACTCCGTGGGGGAGGGCCGGGGTGGGGGGGCGAGCGCCGATTGACGCTCCCACCCCCATCCTAACCTTCCCCCATCGAGGGGGAAGGAATTCTGCGCCAGCAATCGAATTGTGGCGTTTCGAATCGGGTCGATTCATATCGGTACCGGTCATTTCTGCGGCGCTGCGTCCGCCGTGGCGGTCTCGGCGTGAGGCGGCTTGAGGCCCCAGTGTTCGTCGAAGAAGTCGGCGTCAACGATCTTTCCCGGGAACCGGCTGTTGGGAGGGGTCCGCAGATCGACGATCGCCCAATCGGGGAGCTTGGCCACCTGCCGCGCGTTGTTCAGATAATCGTAGTCGCGGAACGTGAAGCCGCTGTTGAGCACGATATAGCGCTGCGGGTTGAGCGGGTTCGGATAGATCAGGATTACGCCATGCTGATCGGCGGCGAAGCGCCTGTCGCCGACGACGATCAGTTCCTTGCCCCACTGGATCGGCAATTTGTCGGCAATTTTTCCGAGCAGGGCGTTCGACGACGGGTCGCCCCACAACACGATGTTGGAATTGGCCATGTCGGCGTCGGTAACGGCGGTGTCGTCCTTGACCCGCGCGTCGCCGCGAAATTGCCGGCGCCAGTGTTCGACCGCCCGGTCCATTTCGGACTTCGTCCAGCTTTCGACGGCGGGATTGGCGGCCTTGCCGGTCGGACGGACGAAGACGAACGCATCCATCAAGGCATCGTCGATGGGGCCCTGCAACTCGTGCCGTTTGCGCAATCCGGCGCCGACCTCGGTGCCGACTGTCCATTGTTTGCCGTCGTGATACAGCTGGCAGGTCCACGAACGGTCCGATTCAGGACGCGGACCGCGCAGGTCCTGCCCGTCGACCTGGAGCGATACCGGTTGCGTCACGTCGAACGGTGCCCAGCCCGAGGGCATGGCCAGCGTCAGCGCCGCCACGTTGTTGGTCGTGACTGTAACGGCTCCGTCGCCGACGATCTGTCCGTCGACGCGCGCCTCGCTCCAATGTTCGCGGAGCGCATCGACGGTGACCCAGGCCACCTGGTTGTATTTCAAAGTGTACGTGACCAGGTGAACCGCGCGGGGGAAACGTTCGCGCCCCCGCTCGGCGATCGACGTGAGCCGGCGGTCGACTTCGGCCCGCGCCTCGGGATGATAACTGTGCGCCGTCTTGGGACCGATGATATGCACGAGTTCGATCCCCTGCTTGCGCAGCGCGGCAGCCATGACGTCGGCCGCCTGTTTCTGCGAATCGATTTCGCCGCTGTAGGCGACCGTCGGGCAATGGGCCAGGTTGATCGCCCAGTCGGTGCAGTCGTACCAGTGCCAGAGTTTCTGTTCCCACCAGGTCGGAGCCAGCGTCTCCTTCTGGAACACTTTCAGAAAGTCGGGCGTTTCCGAAAATCCGGCGCCGGGCGTCGCCCCGACCCAGCGATCGGGATAGTGCACGGCGAACTGCCAGCAGGCGGCGCCCCCCATCGAGAAGCCCCGCATGGCGATGCGGTCGTCGTCGATCGCGTACCGCCGGCGGACCGATTCGATCGCTTCCAGCACGTCAACTTCGCCGGCGAACTTGAAGGCGTTGCAGTAGCGGCCGTAGGGATGCAGGACGATCGTATCGGGAGGGGTGAAGACCCCGCGGTCCTTGAGGCGACCGGCGAGAAAATTGACTTCGCTCAGGTTTTCGCCGCGACCGTGGAACCAGACGTCGAGGCGATGCTTTTCGCTGGCGGGCAACGAATACGAATCGGGAATGACCAGCCCGTAGGGCTGAACCGAACCGTCGATCTTCGAGAGATAGCCGCGGGGGACGAGGCCGGTTTGAGTCGTCCACGGAGCTTCGCTCGCCGACAGCTTGCGGGCCCGCTCGAGTCCCAGCTTGATGAGCTCGCGGGCCGTCGGCAGCTCTTTCTCATTGAAAAACTCGCGGTAGGTGAGCGCCTCGCGAACGGCCCGCTCGAAGATCTGAACGTCGGGAAGCAGTTCGCGCGTTTTCGCATCGGTCTTTTTGGCCAGCTCGGCAATCAGGGCCTGGAGATCGGCAAGCTGGAGGTTCAGCTCCTGACGGTCTGCTTCAGGAACTTCAATCCCCGGCGGTGGAACGCGGCGGACTTTGTCGGCCACGTTGTCGGCCGGCCCGTCGGCCCGAACGAAGGAAACGAGAAGCAGGATGACGACAACCGACGGCAGGGCTCGCATGATGTCAGCTCGCATTCTCCCCCGGCGCGGGGGAACGGGGTCGGGTTGTTAGTTACGCTAGCGCGCTCGCGCCAACTCCAGGAATTTGTCGTAGCGGGCTTTCATCTCCGCCAGAGAGTCCCCGCCGAACTTCTCGACGAGCGCCTGGGCCACGGTGAACGCGACGACGTTTTCCGCAATCACACTGCACGCGGCCAGGGCGCACACGTCGCTGCGTTCGTAGGCGGCGCTCTCGGCCTCTTTTGTCGTCAGGTTAATCGATGCCAGCGGTCGGCGGAGAGTGCTGATCGGCTTCATCGCCGCGCGGACGACGATCGGCTGGCCGTTTGTCATCCCCGCCTCGAGGCCCCCCGCGTTATTCGTTTTGCGGCGATAGCCGAGCGCCGGACCTGCCGTGGCATCGGCGTCGTAGGCGATTTCGTCGTGGACTTGTGACCCGGGCCGGCGCGCGGCGCCGAACCCGAGCCCGATTTCCACTCCCTTGATCGCCTGAATGCTCATGACAGCCTGGGCCAGGAGCCCGTCGAGCTTGCGGTCCCACTGCGCATGGCTCCCGAGTCCGAACGGCGGCTCGTAGACCTGCACTTCGACGACACCCCCCAGCGTGTCTCCCTGCTCGGTCGCCCGATCGACTTTATCGACGATCTCTCTGTCGGCTTCGGGATTGAGCGTGTACATCGGGCTGGCATCGCGGATCACGGTGAGCTCGGCGATCGTTCCCGTGCGCGGCGCCGCCACGACCTCTTCGAGTTCGACGACGTAGCCGAAGACGGTCATGCCGAACTGAGCGAGCAATTGCTTGGCGAGCGCCCCGGCGGCAACCCGCGCGGCCGTTTCGCGGGCGCTGGCCCGTTCGAGGACGCCGCGGATCGAACCGAGGTATTTGATGGCCCCGGTCAGATCGCCGTGGCCGGGACGGGGCCGCTCGACTTCCTTGAGGCGTTCGAGCTTGTCGTCGCGATTGGCGACCGCCAGCGTGATCGGGCTGCCCAGCGTCGCCCCCTGCCAGATGCCGGTGAGGAGTTCGACCGTGTCGGTCTCGAGCTTCTGGCGGCCGCCGCGGCCGTAACCCCCCTGCCGGCGTTCGAGTTCGCGATTGATGATCGCCGAATCGATCGTCAGGCCGGCGGGGAAACCGTCGATGACAGCCAGCAATGTCTTGCCGTGCGATTCACCGGCAGTCAACAGGCGGAGCATGAAGTCAGATTCCAGTCAAAGTGGCGGCGAAACGTGCGATTTGCAGGTCTTCAACGGTAACAAAATGCGGGGCGCAACTGTAGGGAGCCGCCCCTGCGACTTTAACGATTGTAGGGATGGTACGGATTACAACCGGAGTCGGGGAGTCGGCCGGCCGCTACGACCGAAAATTTAGGTGGCGAACTGAAAGAACCCGGTTCGATAGGTCACTTAGATGATGACTTTCGTGCGCAACTGATCCGATAGAAGAAGTAAGACGCTGGCCCTGTTCGACCTCTGACTGTTTTGCACCGGGGAATTGGAGATGCGCGCTTCACAGTTCGCTCTCAGCTTCTGCCTGATCATCGCATCCGCCTCGCCAGACGGCCTGGCGCTGGCCGACGCAACGGCGACCGCGGTCTGGATGACCGATTTCGCCGAAGCCGAAAGCGAAGCGAAGCGGCTCAACTGGCCGCTGGTCGTGCACTTCTACGGCCCCTCCTGCCCGCCGTGCAAGCGGATGGAAAAAGAGCTGCTCCTGACTCCGCAGGTGCTGAAAATTCTGGACTCGGGTTTCATCGCCGTCAAAGTTGACGTCGCCAAGAACCTCAACCTCCAGCCGCGATTCCAGATCGCCGCGATGCCCACCGATCTCATCTTGAGCCCGGAAGGCAAAGTGCTGGTGCGGACCGAAGGGTATACCGGCGAAGCGGACAAGACGCGATACCTCGCGAATCTTTCGAAGATCGACAAGCAATACGCCGGCAAGCGCCTGGCGCGAACTGATGCCGGCGACGCGGGCGCCGATCCAGCGATCGCCAAAGACAAAGCGCCGGCCGTCAAAGACAAAGGCCCGGCCACGAAGAACCGCGCGATCGCCTCGAACAACGACAAGCTCGTGCCGCCGCCGACAGATCCGAAGAAGGTGGACGTTTCCGGAGACTCGGCCAGCCAGGGCGATCTCGACGACGTGCCGGCAGCGGCGGCCCCCGCGATCCAGCTGGCGATGGACGGCTATTGCCCGGTGACGCTGCGATCGACCCGCACCTGGAAAATCGGGAGCAAGGATTTCGCCCTCGAGCACGACGGACAGACGTATTACTTCACCGCGTCCGAGAAACGCAACGAGTTCAAATCGAATCCGGCCCGCTACGCACCGAAGCTGCTCGGCTGCGATCCGGTAGTGCTGGCTGAGTCGGACCTCGCGATCCGCGGCAGCACGCAATATGGCGCCTTCTACGACGGGAGCCTGTTCCTGTTCGAAAGCGCCGAATCGCGAACGAAGTTCCGCAAGACCCCTTCCCGCTACTCGAACCTCAAGCAGGTCGTGAAGCCCGAAGACGTGAAGACGATCGCGAGCGCGTCAAACAAGTAACGCACGCGACGCGCTCGTCCCGATGGGACTGAAACGCGCGAAGAGGCAAGCTCGATCCAAGTCGCTGGTGTCTGCTGTGCTTTCGCGATGTTTTGCGCCTGAATCGGGCTTGCCTCTTCGCGCCTTTTCTTTGTCAATCGCGCCTTCAGACGTCAAAAAAATGCGCACGCACAAGCGCATCATTATCGGGCATCATCTGATCCTGCACGGTTATGGGCACTGGCTCCCCAACGATCCCCGGGGGAGCGGATCGTCAGATCTCAGGCAGGACAAACTCGCTGATCTCGGGCCCGTGCACTTCGGACGCAAGCGTTCCCAACCCCCGCGCGACGAACTGCGCAAGTTCAGCAGCGCCGCGGCAGAGCGCCTCGATTTCCCGCTGATGTGGTTCGACGCGTCGCTGCGGCGAGAATTGGGTGCGTCATTGCAAGCAGCGACTGCGTCGGCAGGCTATACCGTCTGGGCCTGCGCAATCATGCGCAATCACATACACCTGTGCGTTCGCCGGCATCGCGACGACGCACTCACAATCTGGAATCGCTTTGCAGATGCGACGCGGAACGGAGTGCGTCGCAAGCTTGAGTCCGGTGACGAACACCCGATCTGGCCAGAACGCCCGTATAAAGTCTTTCTCTACAATCCTGAGGATGTGTGGCGCGTCATCACGTACATCGAAAAGAACCCGGCGCAGTCGGGCCTTGCGCCCCAGGTGTGGGATTTCGTTACGAAATACGACGGGTGGCCCGGGAACAAGAGGACTCGAGGGTAACAGGCGCGAAGTCGAAAGATCGGCGCACATGTCAGGCGCGTAATCACAACACGATGCGCCTGAATCGGGCTTGCCTCTTCGCGCCGTCCAAGTCCCCAGTTTACGGGCGCGAAGAGGCAAGCCCGACGATTGTCGACACTGCGAGTGCAAGTCGCGGGTGCAAAATTAAGGTTTCTGCGCTCGCACCTCGTGCAGACGGGCGCGATACTTTTCGTAGAGTTTCGTGTGTCTGCTTTCAGGAGTGTAGGGCTTCCCCGCGACGAAGATCGCTTTGTATTGAGTCGATTCCTGCAAGGGTGATCCGTCGGTGATGACGAGGTTCGCGAGCTTCCCCGCAGTCAGGGAACCCAGGGTCTCGTCGGCCTGGATAATCTTCGCGGCGTTGAGCGTAACGGCCTTGAGCGCTTCTATCTCGGGCAAGCCGTAGGCGACTGCCTGGGCCGCTTCGAAAGGGGCGTTGCGGCTGTTGGACGCACTGAAGCCGGCGGTCGATCTGCCGTTCGAGCGGATGCAGAACGACACTCCCGCCTCGTGCAGCCGGCCGGCGTTGGCGTAGGCGGCATCGAACGGATCGTATTCTTCAGCAGGGCGGGCCATCACGGCACCGATGATCACGGGAACGTCCCGTTTCTTCAGCTCTCCGGCCAGCTTCCAGGCGTCGGCGCCGCCGGTGATGACGATCTTCAGCCCTTCCTTCTCGGCAAACAGCAGCGCTTCGGCGATATCCTTCCGCGAATTGGCTTCCACAAAGATGCGTTTGCGCCCTTCGAGATAGGGAGCGAGCGCCTCATACCGCGGGTCGCGAATCGGTTGGGTGGTTTTCGACTCGGCGGCCCCCTTCTTCAGTTTGAGGTACGACCGACCTTCATTCAGAAAGTCCCGCAACTGTTCGATCCGCGGCTGGTTGTCGTTGCCGCCGGGCCAGTCGATCTGCAGACCGGCTTCGAGCGTGAGGACCATTTCGGGAACTGTCCATCCGTCGAGCTTCACCAGCGATGCCTGACCGCAGATGATGCCGCTGGTGGGGCGGACGAGGGTCGTCGTGATCCCGCCGGCGCGCGTGACGGGGATGAGCTCGGAATCGGGGTTGATGCCGACGCCGGCGCGCAAGTCGGGCTGGAAGAGTCCTGCCTCCTGATAATCGTGCGTCTCGCGAACTTTTCCGATCTCGATCAGCCCCAGGACGGTGCCGGCGTCGATCAGTCCGGGATAGACGTGTAGTCCCGTCGCATCGATCGTCTTCGTGCCGGGGGGAACGTCGATGCCGGCTCCCACGGCAACGATCTTGTCGCCGTGAACGAGAACCGTGCCCCGTTCGACATCGGGGGCGTCGACCGGATGAACGGTCGCACCGACGATCGCATAGCGCCGATCGGGGGCGGCCGTCAGGTCGAGTTGCTTGGCATGGATCTCAGGTCCCGCGATCGTAATGGCGCGCGGCTGGGCCGACGCGGCAGCGGCGGCGGGAGACATCACGGTCGGCTGTTTGTCGCGGACGAAGTACGGTTCACCCTCGATGATCGTCATCTCGCAGCGGGAGAAGGCATTCAGAGGATGGCCCGAAAAAATCGCCAGGTCGGCGTCTTTGCCGATCTCGATCGATCCCAGCCGTGCGTCGAGACCCAGTTCGCGGGCTGAATTGAGCGTGATCATCCGCAAGGCGGCGTCGGGGGCCGCGCCGCCGTAGCGGACCATTTTGGCCGCGTCGAGATACAGATGGCGGATCAGTTCGGCGTCATCACTCTTGAGGACAATGTTCGCCCCCGCCTCGGCCAGCAGGGCTGCATTGAATGGCGTGGCGTCGAAAGCTTCTACCTTGTAGGCCCACCAGTCGGCGAACGTGCTGCAACTGGCCCCGTGGGCGGCGATTTCGGGCGCGACTTTGTAGCCTTCGAGCACGTGCTGCAGCGACCAGACCCGAATGCCCAGGTCCGACGCCACGCGCAGGAGCATCAGGATTTCATCGGCGCGGTAGCAGTGGCTGTGAATAAATTTCTGGTGGTCGACGATGTCGGCGAGCGCTTCCAGCCGCAGATCGCGGCGCGGCGGCAACAGGGCCGACGCGGTTCCTTCGCCGGCCGTGCCCGCCCCGACAGCGCGCTGCTTTTCGACCGCCTGGCGGTGCTCGATCCAGCCGCGCCGGTAGTCGATCGCCTCGAGAAAGGCGCGGTTGAGCGTGGCTTCGACGCCGAGTCGGGTGTTGGGAAACCGGTTCGTCTGAAATTTCACGTTTTCGCCGAGCGCGAATTTGACTCCCTGCGGATTCCCCTGCACGATCTGCTCGGGAGCGCGGCGCCCAAATTTGAGCTTCACGACGGCGTCCTGGCCGCCGATGACGTTGGCCGACCCGTGCAGCAGCCGGGCAGTCGTGACGCCGCCGGCCAGGGCCCTGTACGCCGACGGGTCGTGAGTCCAGACCACGTCTTTCACCCGCACTTCGGGGACGATCGAAACGGTCGCCTCGTTCACCCCCCCCGTGCCGTCGCCAAACATAATGTGGCTGTGCGTATCGATGATGCCCGGCATGACGAAACGGCCCGCGGCATCAATCACCGTCATCCCTTCATCGGGAACGAGGTCGCGGCCGATGGCGACGATTCTCCCCTGCCGCACCAGAACGCTCGTCTCGGGAAGCGGATCGCCGTGACTCTGAATCACAGTGCCTCCCTTGATCAGGACGTTCCCCTGCGTCGGCAGCGCATGGCGGAGGCGATCGGCTTCGAGTTCCACCGGTTGCTCGGCGGCGCCCGCGTCGGCCGGCTTCTGGTCCGGTCCGCTGTCGATCGAGATGGCAACCGGATTTTTTGCGGCCGGCTCGGCCGGCGGCTTGCGGGTCGCCGACCAGTTGGCCGGCGCACCGAACGCCGATTTCAGGGTTCCCGAGAGTTTCCCCTCGGCGAGCGCGGCGGTTGTTCCGGCGAATTTCAATTCCAGAGTCTGCGCACCGGCACCGATGGCGACGACGAATTCCAGCCTGGCACCGTCGATTTTTCCGGAGGCCACTTTGCCGTCGCCGGCCGGGCTGTGGAACGCGCCGGCCAGATCGCTTCCCTTCTGGGTCAGATCGAGCGTCGCGCCGACTTTGCCGTCGGCCGCTTCGATCTCGACCTGCCAGGCGCCAGCCAGACTGGCCGGGGGCTGTGCGGGGGCAGTTGTGGGAACAGGTTCGGCCCCCTTGTTGAATTCAAATCTGACTCCATCCACGAAGACAAACCGCACCTTGGTCCGTTCATCGTCAAACGGCCCGGTAAGCACAGTCACGTGTGCCAGCTTGCCGGGAGACAGAGTTCCGAGGCGCTTGTCGATGCCCAGCAAGAGAGCCGCGTCGCGGGTGAGCGCCGCGAGAGCAGCCTGGCGCGAAAGACCCGCGCCGATCGCCTGCCGGAGCCCCTTGAAGACATCCGCCGGTTCCTGCAAACCTTCGGAACTGATCGCGAAGCGAACTTTTTCCTGCGCGAGTGTCTTCAATCCGCCGACCGTCTGCTTCCAGCGATCGATCCGGTCCTGCTGCACGCGCAGCGGATCTTTGACGGGCGAAACGAGCGTCTCCGACGGCTTGTTGGGCTCGAGGGGAGGCTCATTTCCCCAGTTGACCTGCACGATCGCCCCCTGGGCCGACGACTTGAGACGATCGACACAGCGGTAACCTTCGCGCGCGCCCCAGATCAGCACGGGCAGGTTCTGCTCGGCAGCAAAGTCGAGCGCGCGATGGATGTCGTCCTGACCCTGGGCAATGAACACAGAGGTCTGCTTTTTGTCGGCAACTGTCCCAAGGGCGTTCAGCACCGGGTCTTCAGGAGGTCGGGCGATTCCGGGAGTTTGCGCGTCGTACAAGCGCTGGTGCTGTGTGTAGCGGCGTGCATCGAGAAACGCCTGCCGGAGATGCGCCGTCGCCCCCATCAGCGTGGCAGGATACCCTTGAGCCTGCGGCGCGAAGAGTTGGAACTGGGGAAACGTCGGCGAGACGACGAGCGCTTCCCGCAAGGGGAGGCCACTCGTTGTGAGCAGGGCTCCCTGCCCGCCGGCGATCCGTCCCGCGGGAATCATGTGGACCGCAGTGAATCCCACCTTGCGCCGAGCATCGATCGCCGCCAGATCGGTCTTCAATCCCTGCGGAGCCTCGAACTCGGGGGTCAGACTTTTGCGATTGTCGGGGGGAGTGGCCGCCAGTGCGAATCGGGAGAAGTCGACCGGACGTCCTGCGGTCGGTGCCGTGCCACGATTCGGGTCGAGCAGCACCGACGTGGCCGCGTCGATGAAGCCGGGGTAGACGATGAGTCCCGTTCCGTCAATGACGTCGGCGTCGGGAGGCACAGGAATGTCTTTTCCCGCGGCGACGATCAGACCGTCGCGGACAATGAGCGTTCCCTGTTCGATTTCTTCTTCTGGCGAGATGACGAGTCGCGCTTTGGTGATCGCGAAGACAGTCTGCTCGAATCCCGAATTGCGCTGGACCTGGGCGTGAACCGGAAGCGCCAAGGCATTGGCAACGATCAGCAGTGCAGCGGCTCGCAGCAGTCGGCAGATTGACGGGAGAGAGCAGGCTCTGGCGAGACTTGAAGCAGCAAACAGCACTGACATGGGTGGCACCAGCTCAAAAGGCAGACGAGACCAGAAAAACGAACCAATCTCCCCAAACTAACATACGGGCGATGCCCTGACCAGAATCGAATCGGGACACTGCTGCGGCGACAAAAAGGGGAGAGTGAGAAAAATCCGTGAAAATGCCCTATCTCTGAATTGACACAAAATCAAAGGGCGTTAATATAAGGGAAGATAGTAGAGCCTCAGTTCTTCTCCCGTCATCACTCTCACGACGCATACCAGCGTCTGCTTGATGCGAAGGCGAGGAGGGGTCGAGATGAGGTGGCTCATTGCTGGCTGAAGCAACGCCGCACGCCAGATCTGTGACAGATTTCTGAAGCGGTAATGTTTCGGCAGCGAGGCTGGGACCAAAACGATCCCACTCGATTTGCCACCCTCTTTTCAGGAATTTAAGGGGAACTCCGGCTCGATTCGGTGCTTTTGGGGTGCTCGAGTGTCTTTCGCATTGCGCGACAGCGCTCCCCGTGGTGGCTTCGCACCCCGCAATCGTAAAGCTCGCAAGGATTTACAGCATCCTGAAAATGCTGTCACTGCGTCCGCCAAAGTCGCCCATACGGGTTTCGGGGCACACCGGGACGGACGTACTGCGCGCTGTCAGGAAAAACAGCCTCGTGAAGGCCCTGGCATCGACGAAATGCCCGGGAAAAAGCTCGGTTTAACTCGTTTTCGTATCCTCGTGTGAATTTGCAGTCTGGCCTATGGCAGAATCAGGAAACGGCTCCCCCGACGACGTTGTCTTCCAGGATGAAGGCAGTTTTTACGATCCGGATGATCGAGCCGACGATCAGGAGCACGGCTCGAACGAGTCCGGCGAACCGGAAACTGCGGTCGGACCGTCCAATCACGACGGCCGGGCGGGCGACGATCGCCCGGTGGGTGACCGGCAGCAGCAGCCCCGGCGACGGCGGCGACGACGACGTTCCCGCCGCGGCGGAACCGGCGGTGGCGGCGGCCGCGAATTTCAGGGTGGGGGGCAGCAGCACCACCACGGCCACCGGCCGCGGCGCGCTCCCGACCAGAACGGCCAGTCTGACGTTCCCGAGCGGGATAATGCACCGGCCCTGGGAGTCATCGAGGGGATCCTCGAATTGCACCCCAAAGGCTACGGGTTCCTGCGCGATCCCAAAAACAACTACGCGTCGGGCAAGAACGATCCTTTCGTCCCGGCGTCGTTGATCGAAAAATACAAGCTGCGTGAAGGCTCACTCCTCAAAGGTGAGATCGTTCACGGAAACAAGGGCCAGGGTCCCCGCTTCCGAACGGTCGAGACAATCGACGGCCGGACGCTGGAACAGTATGCCTCGATTCGTCCGTTCGACGAACTGACGGCGGTGAATCCCTTCGAGAGAATCCGGCTGGAAACCAGCAGTACGCCGATCACGATGCGGGTCCTGGACCTGCTGACCCCGCTCGGCAAGGGACAACGGGCCCTGATCGTCGCGCCACCGCGAACCGGCAAGACGATGCTCCTGCAGGAAATCGCCAACTCGGTGAGCGTCAACCATCCCGAGATGCACCTGATCGTGCTGCTCATCGACGAGCGTCCGGAAGAAGTCACCGAAATGCGGCGCCGCGTGCGCGGCGAAGTCATTGCGTCGTCGATGGACCGCGACGTCGAAAGTCACGTGCGGATCAGCCAGTTGATCATCGAGCGCGGCAAGCGGATCGCCGAAGCGGGCGGGCAGGTTTTCATTCTGCTCGACAGCATCACCCGCACCGCGCGGGCATTCAACAAATGGGTCGGGAACACGGGCCGCACGATGAGCGGCGGACTCGACGTCAAGGCGCTCGACATTCCCAAAAAGATGTTCGGGACGGCCCGGCGCTTCGACGAAGGGGGTTCGCTCACCGTGGTGGCGACCGCGCTCATCGACACCGGCAGCCGGATGGATGAAGTGATCTTTCAGGAGTTCAAAGGGACCGGCAATATGGAGCTGGTGCTCAACCGTCAGCTCGCCGATCGCCGCGTCTGGCCGGCGATCGACATCGGCCTGTCGGGAACCCGGCGCGAAGAGTTGATTCTCTCGCCTGAGGAACTCGACGGCATCATCATGCTCCGCCGCAGCCTGGTCTCGCTCAATCCGATCGAAGCGATGGAGCAGCTCGTCAAGACGCTGGCCCGGTTCCCGACGAATAAAGAGTTTCTGGCGAAGATCCGCGCGATTCTGTAACCGTCTCGAGCCCGGTCGTCTCAAATCGGGCCGGTCGGTCCTCTATCGATTGACGCTGGCCTCAATCAGCGCGGGCCCTGCCACATCGCCCATTTTGCCGTATTCGTATACGGCCGTAACGGCGAATAGCCCATCCGCTCGTTCAGGGCTTCCTGTTCGAATCTCTGCTGCGCGCGCAAGCGAGCCCGCTCAAAGCGGAGTTCGTCGGCCCTGGCCTTCCGCGAGAGTTCCTCCTGGCGCCGCTGCAGCCGGCCATCGGATGTCGGCCGATCGGTCTCTCTGGCCGTTGCGACTTCGCTCGAGAGGCCCAGGAGGACGACAGCCAAATTTGCACATACCCAGCGCTGCATGAGTCTTCCCCCGGGAAACGACTTTTTCGCGAGCCCCGAATTCCAACCGGTGCTTCCAGAATGGATCGGCATCCTGCGGAGGAAAGATCGAACCCGCGCGGCCCCGACGTCAAATGCGAATCGTCCCGAAATTCTTGCCGCGCCGATTCCCGGCGCTGCGGGCTGGCAAATCGGTCACAACTCGCACAGTGTGACACCGGCCTATCGCATTTCAGGCGGGAGGACTCCCCGCCCGCTGCAGGCGCTGAAATTCATCCTTGAGGCCGCTCAAGCAGCAGACGTACACGAAGTCGCCTTCGACCCAGGCGGTCGTGCAATACAGGCCTATGTACTCCGGTTGCCCGGGAAACTTCGTGGCGCTGGGCAGCCCGTCTTTCACGGCACGGCGCGGAATGACAATCAGCAGACCCTGGAATTTTTTGCGGAGCGAAGAGACATACACCGCCGCCTCGTGGCCCGGCAGTTGCCGCGGAGGTTCGACGAGCCAGCTGGAATCCATCGTCGCGGGGAGTTGCGGCGGGACCGAATCGCTGAACTTCGTGAATTCCGGAAACTGCGCAGGGAGAACACCCTCCGCCAGGACCGACTGCACGACTTCCTCAACGTTCACGCTCGGGCGTGTCGGCCGCACGACGAACCAGACGCTCAAACCGGCTGCGAGGAGCGCGGCCGATCCCAACCCGATCGACAGAACTCGTCGGCGTCCCCACCGGGTGGTCGTCGGTGCGACGGGGCGGGTCACCGGCGCGGAAGCGAGCTGCGTCCCGGTTTCGGGCAGCTCCACCGGAATTTCAGGCACCGCATCGGTCCCGATCGCCAGGCACTCCAGCAGCCTGGCCCTGAGGTCGCCGGGGACCGGAACGTCCCGGCACAGCGGGCCAATCCGCAGATCGAGCGCTTCGTGACGGCGCACCTCATCCTGACAGGTGGCGCAATCCTCCAGATGACGAACTGCCGCATCACGCTCGGCAGTCTCCGATTCGCCGGGGCGATACAGCTCCAGGGTTTGTCGCGCTGTCAGGCAGTTCATTCAGGCCTCACATTCCAGGCAGCCCAGGCTGTCTCTCTCGAGTACGCACCGGATCGTCCTCTGGCACCGGCAGGTTCGGAAGCTGTCAGTCGTTGCCGCAGGTACGCTTTGGCACGCGACAGACGACTCATGATGGTTCCCACCGGAACCTCCATCTGTTCGGCAATTTCCCGGTAACTGAACTCCTCGAAATAAAACATGATGACCGGCGAGCGGAATTCTTCGGGCAGGTCGTTCAAAACATTTTGCAGTTGTTCGCCATCGAATTCGGCACTGCTGTCGGGCGGGGACGACGAGACCAGTTCGTCGAGGGTACTGCTGGTCAGGCACGGCGGCCCACGCAGGTCCTTCAGGTAAAGATTTCGTGTGATGGTGAACAACCATGACTTGGCCTTCGTTTCGTCCCGTAACTGGTCCCACTTGGCCTGTGCTGTAAGGAAGGCCTGTTGGGTCAGATCCTCAGCGTCAGCCCGGGACCCTGTCAGCCGGAAGGCGTAGCGATACAGGAGCGCGTAGTATCGCTCAACCAGATCAACCAGCGTTCGAGCGCGATGGTCCATAGGGCACGTGCGGAGGTCCTGAACCAGCCTGTCCCTGGTGACGGACCGGTCAGTCCCCCCAGTCTACGATCCAACCGGGGCAGATTTATTCCCCTCTCACAGCGACATTACGAGCCGAAACGGTGAAATACCAGCCTGCAACTTGCAAATTGGCGTCCCGGCGTTTAGCCTGAATCAGGTCCTGTGCGCGATTTCCGGGAATAAAATGCGGTTGCGGCGCATCAAATGATGGTGTGCGACCGTCGCGATCCCCGTCGGGGCAAGAATCGGCGCCAGCAGGCGAAATCTCGTTTAGTTTCACTTTGAGGAGCATTTCCATGAAGAAGTTGTTCGTTCTGATTGCGCTGGGCGGTATGGGGGCATTTGCCGCAGGTTGTGGTGATTCGGCGCCACCCCCGGCAGCTCCTGCGACCCCCGCGGCCGGCCCGGCCGGGCACGCGGCGCACGCGCAGATGATGACGCACAGCGGCACGGCCGGTGCTGCGGGCGCCAAGAAAGACGATGAGGCTGACAAGAAAGACGACGAGAAGCCGGACGATGCGGCTCCTGACAAGAAGGAAGGCGAATAGTCCTTCCACGAGCGTCACCCGTGACGCAAATCACCCTGGCAGCAGCCCGACCTCCCTCCTGGGACTTCGGGCTGTTTGCATTACACCGCCTGCCTTGAATAACCTGCTCGGCTGATGTCCCTGCCAACCAGGTCGCAGACTCGGGTCGCGACTTCGAGGCGGCTACTTCCCGGCCACCTACTTCCCGGTCAGGTTCCAGAACTCCTCTTCGCCCGGGTCGGCACTGTTCCCCGGCTTGGCGGGCCGGGCCGGCCGCTGGGGGGGATTTCCCGCCGGTTTCTTCTTGGGCAATTCCATGATCTCGCTCGCATCGGGTTTGCGCGGTACGGGAACCGACTTGATGCTGGAGGGGACAGGCTTGACCGTCGGCACCTGCCGAACTGCAGGGGGCTTGGCGGGAGCGGCGGGGCGAGCTGATGACGCCGCGGGCTTGACCGGGGGACTCTTGCTGGGCTGGGGCGCCGCAGCCGCGGGACGCTGTGCAGCCTGGCGATTGCAGGCCGGGCACGTGCCGTCATCGGCCAGAATACCATCGCATTTTTCGCACAACGGGATCGGAACTGCGGCGGACTGATCGGTCGGGGGGGCCTTCGGTTTTGGGGCCGGCGCTTGAGCGGCAGGGCCAGGCTTCGTCACGGCGGCAGGCGGGCGGACCGGGGCTCGGGCGGGCAGAGGCTGCGGTTCGTCGATCGGGCTCAAGTTCAGCGTTGCGTCGTCGGGAATCGCTCCCGCAGCCGGTGCTGCCTCGCCGCGCTGGATTTCGGCGCGGGCCACCAGTCCGCTGGTCACGTCGCGGGCCGAAACCTGAACGTGGGCGCTGGCATCGTAGCTGATCGTGACGGCGATTTTCGATTCGGCCGGCAAATTGGGAGGCAACTCCTTGATCGTGCAGTTGCCCAGTTCGGCATAGGGCCGGTCGGTGCCGGCGCCGCTTTCGATGATGAACAGGTTCACCCGCCGCTGGTTGGGAATCACCGTGCCAAAGACCTTGGTCGCCGCTGCCGGCAGCGGCGTGTTGGCTGGAATCAGGTAATAAGGGACGCGGGTATTGGTTTCGACGTCGCGGATCAGGATTCCCAGATCGCGGGCGTTGACGCTTTGCTGCTTCATCTTCGACAGCCGCGAGACGGCTTTGGCGTCGATGATCGAATGCACGAATTCGCTGTTGGTGAGCAGCATGCCGGCATAATACGCCGCCCCATGCGCAATCGACTGATCAGGCGAAAGTGCTTTACTGAGGGTCGTCCCCTTGAGCGTCGTCAGCATCCCGTCGATCATCGGCATCCGCGACGAACCCCCCGCGCTGAGGACCGTCAAGTCGAGATGCGACCCCCCCTTTTTGTGCGAATCGATGAGCTTACGGGTGATTTCCTGGGTCCGCTTCACGAGGTGCTGCGTCAACTGGTCGAACTGCTCGCGTTCGATCTGATAGGTCTTGCGGCGGCCACCGTGCTGGACGATCAGCGCCGCCCGCGGACGGACCGTCAGGCTGCGCTTACACTGCTCGACCTCCCAGGCCAGGTGCTGCAGACTTTCGGGATCGCGCCGCGGATCGTCGCCGAACTCGCGCGTGAACTGTTCGGCGACGGCGTTCAAAAGGCACTGGTTCCAGTCGATGCCTCCCAGGTGCAGATCGCCCGTGCTGGCGAGCACTGTCACCTGATCCTTCTGGTAACTCACCAGCGACAGATCGAACGTTCCACCACCCAGATCGTAAACCAGGATCCGCTGCTCGGTGGCGATTTCCGAGAACCACAGGCCCTCCGTTCCCAGGACGTAGCACAGGGCAGCGGCAACCGGCTCGTTGATAATGTCCACCTGGTCGAGCCCGGCGGCGCGCCCGGCGGCGACGGTCGCCAGCCGCTGCCCGTCGCTGAACTGCGCCGGAACGGTGATCACCGCCCGTGCGATCGGGCCGATCTGCCGCTGGGCATCGGCCAGGATCTTTTTGAGGATTGACGTCGAGATTTCCTGAGGCGTGTACGGCTTGCCGTCGATCACCCACTTCTTCTGCGCGTCCCCCATCCAGCGTTTGGCATTCTGCACCACATGCGCGGGATTCATGATCGCGTTGCGCAGCGCCTCGGTGCCGACGATCTCCTCCCCCTTGTCGTACATTACGACCGAAGGGGTCGAAATTTCTCCCTCCCGGTTCGGAATCGAAACCGGCTCACCCTGCTCATTCAGATAGGCGATGCACGAATAGGTCGTCCCCAGATCGATCCCGACGGCGTGTGTGGTGCTCATGTTCGAGTGCAGATTCCGGAGGAAATAAACGGGATAATTTATCGTAACACGGGGCAAAACCTCTCACCAGCCGGAATGCGGGCAAACGGGACCGCGCCCTGCCCGGGGTTTACTGGCCGCGGCACCGGGTTTCTGGTTGAATAGGTGCGATCGACGACGTCCATCAATTCCGATCCTCGAACAGGTGCTCTATGCAGAATCGCCGTGCGTGGCTGGGTCAGGTGGCAGGGGGAGCGGCGGTTGCCGCCCTGGCGGGATACTTGCCTTCGGGAACAGTGCTGGGAGCGAACGATCGGATCCGCATCGGGCTCATTGGCGCGGGTGGCCGGGGCAAGGAGATCTTTCGCGCGGCGCTGAAATGCCCGAACGTCGAGGCGGTCGCCGTGGCCGATATCTATACCCGCCGGCTCGACGAGGCCAAAGCGATTGCGCCCGGAATCGCGACCTACAGCGATTTTCGCCGGCTGCTCGACGACAAATCGATCGACGCCGTCCTGATCGCAACGCCGCAGCATCAACACGCCCTGAACTTCGTCCCGGCGATCGAGGCGGGCAAAGACGTCTACCAGGAAAAAACGATGGCCTTCAATCCCGACCACGCCAAGCGGATGCGCAAGGCGCTGAACGGCTCGGGACGCGTCGTGCAGGTGGGCATGCAGATGAACAGCGGATCGGGAGTCCGCCAGATCAAGGACCTGCTCTCGGCCGACAAAATGGGAACGCTGACCGCCATCGAGGCGCACCATTACCGCAATTCGGCCTATGGCGGGTGGATGCGGCAGATTCCCGAAGATTGCGATCCCCGCAACGTCGCCTGGCAGGCGTTCGAAGGTGAAGCCAAGCACTATTCCTTCGATCCCGATCGCTACATCAACTGGCGTTTCTACTGGGACTATTCGGGAGGCAACGTCTTCGAAAACATGGTGCACAACGTCGCCTTCTGGCACCAGGCGCTGGGGCTGACGATCCCGCAGACCGTCACGATGTCGGGAGCGAATTTCCGCTCGCCGAAAATGGAGGTTCCCGACACGATGGCTGTCACCATGAACCACGCCGAGAACATCGTGTACACCTGGAACTCGATATTTTCCAATTCGTTCTTCGGCGAGAAGCACGATCACGTGTTCGGCACGAAGGGGACGGTGCTGCACGACTCGAGCGACCGCGCCGTCTACATCCCGCAGGGGAAGAAGCCGGAATTCGAGAATGACCCGGCCGCCGTCAAGACGAACCCGGAAGGGGGCGATCTGACGCTGGTTCACATGCAGAACTTCTTCGATTGCGTCCGCAGCCGGCAGGAACCGAACTGCCCGTTCGAAATCGGCTTCCGGACGGCGATCGCCTGCCAGATGGCGATCACATCGTATCGCCGTCAGCGGACCGTCCGCTGGGACCCGCAGGCCGAGGACATCGTCTAGAATCAGGACGGACATGTCGTCGGTCGCGATCCACTTTGCGAGCGGCGCCGCGTTCTTCAGCGGCGCTTTTGCGCTGATGATCGGGGCCGTCGTCATCACATCGGGCCGGCGCAGTGTCACGCGCGCCGCCGGGCGCCTGCTCATGCTGCTGGGAATCTTCGCGATCGCCATCTCGGCGACGCCCCTGCCGCTCTGGGGCTACATCCTCTGGATTTTGAGCTTGTGTGCGTGGCTCTGCTGTCGCCTGCCCAGATACGCTGTTCGGTCGAAAGCACAAATCGCCGCAATCGCCGGCCTGGGTTGCTGTACGCTGATTGTTCTGGTTTGGGAGTTGAGCTATCAAGTCGCCCCCATGCCGATCTCCGGAAACTGGAACCGTCTCGTGGTCGTCGGCGATTCGCTCAGCGCCGCCGAATTCACCGAGGGGGGAGACCCCTGGCCAACGCTGCTGGCCCGGGAGCATCCGGTGCACGTCGACAATCTCGCATTCAACGGCGCCATGGCCGGCTCGGCGGAAAGAAAGCTCCGGGGGGAGGACCTGGCGGGCGCTCTCGTCATTCTGGAAATCGGCGGGAACGACCTCTTCGGTGCCACACCGGCAGATCAGTTTGCAGCCGACCTGGAGCGCCTGCTCCAGAAGGTCTGCCGACCCGACAACAGCGTTCTGATGCTGGAACTCCCTCTGCCTCCGCTTTATAACCGCTACGGCGAAATCCAGCGCCGACTGGCTCGGAAGTATGCCGTGCCGCTCGTTCCCAAACGGTTCTTCGCCCAGGTGCTGGCGGGAAGCAATTCCACCGTGGACGGTCTGCATCTGGGGCCGGCCGGCCATCGCAAGATGGCCAACATGGTCTGGCACTTCGTCGGGCCGGGGCTGGCAATTTCGCGTGTTACCGAACAACAGGGCGCAAAATCGAAACCATGATTCTCGATCTCTTCAAACTCACCGGGCGTGTGGCGCTCGTCACCGGCGCGAACCGCGGGCTCGGCCAGGGGATGGCGGCCGGCCTTGCGGAAGCAGGAGCCGACATTGCCTGCGTTTCGCGATCGGGGGACGACGCTGCGATCCGCGCCCAGGTGGAATCGCTCGGCAGGCGCTACCTGGGAATCCAGGCGGACCTGGCGATCCCGGCACAGCGCGCGGGACTTGCCGACCAGGTTGTCGCCGCGCTGGGGCGCATCGACATCCTGGTGAACAACGCCGGCAGCGGCACGCGCTTTCCCCCGGAAGAGTACCCGCTGGCCGAGTGGCACGACCTGCTCGAAGTCCATCTGCACGCGGCATTCGATCTGTCGCAACAGGCAGCGCGGCACATGCTGGAGCACGGCCGCGGGAAGATCATCAACATCGGCTCGGTCATGAGCTACGAGGGGGGATTGAATATTCCCGCCTACGCGGCAGCCAAGCATGCCATCGCCGGGCTCACCAAATCGCTGGCGGTGGCCTGGAGCGGCCGTGGAATCAACGTGAACTGCATCGCTCCCGGATATTTCGAAACGAACATGGCCGGGTCGCTCAAGGATCACCCGGTGCGAGGCCCGCAGATCCTCGACCGAATTCCGGCCGGGCGCTGGGGCATGCCTGAGGAACTCAAGGGGCTCGCCGTTTTCCTGGCTTCCGACGCGTCCAACTACATGCACGGGAGCGTCGTCCCGATCGACGGCGGCTGGCTGGCGCGGTGAACCGGAATTTGAACTTATGACTTTCCTGAACTGAAGCCATCTCTCAGGCCGGCGGCGGGTCGGACGGTTTTGCGTCAGGTCCGAGCACCAGTCCCGATGCCGGCGATCCGGGCTTGGGCTCAAAGCGGACCAGCAGATGCAGGACAATGACCACCAGCAGGGCAGCGCCGGCGGCGAGCAAAAAGCGGTCGCAACCGACCGCCACGCCGATTGCCGCAGTCACCCAGATCGACGCCGCCGTCGTCAGGCCATGCGCCTGATTCTGATGGCGGCCGATGAAGATTGTTCCCGCGCCGAGAAACCCGATGCCGGCGGCAATCGCCTGCACGGGAGTGAGAATCGCGACCTGGACCTGCAGAATCGACGGCGAACCGCCGGGCGGCACCACGCGCCGCGCCCAGTCGAGGGCCAGATCAGCCGACGACATGAACAGGGCCGATCCCATCGCCACGAGCATGTGCGTTCGCAGTCCCGCGCGCTTGCCGGTGGCGGCCCGTTCGTATCCGACGATCCCGCCCACGATCGCCGCCACCCACAATCTGACGAGGATCCACAATTCCAGTTCCACGCAGAACTCCTGAGAGTGGCCCGAAGCCGTCCCGCCCCGGGGACCATATTGACAAAAAAAGAGCATTTTGACTATAAACTACGCTACGAGAGAGTGTTCTGATTGTCCATGCGTTCGCATGATTCGCTCGAGATCAGAATTCTCGGCGGTCCGGATCCTTTCAGCGACGGAAGATTCCGGCCCGGTAGAAAGAACGGTGTACAAGGTTCGGCCGGTTCACAGGATGTGAAACCAGATGCTGTACCGAGGTCAGACTCAATTCGTCACGGTCTTTGCTCCCGCGAAGCTGAACCTGTTTCTGAAGGTGTTGGGGAAACGGGCCGACGGCTACCACGAGCTGGAAACGCTCATGGTCTCGGTGGGCCTCTACGACACGCTCACCTTCAGCGACGACCCCTCCGGCCAACTCCACCTGACCTGCGCTGACGGCGCACCACGCCGCAGCAGCAATCCCCGACGCGAACTTCCCGGGGCGGGTTCAGATAATCTCGTGTTGCGTGCCGCCGAGTTATTGCGCGAGACCGCCGGTTCCACGCGCGGCGCAGCGATCAAACTGATCAAGCGGATTCCCATGGCCGCCGGCCTGGCCGGCGGCTCGAGTGATGCGGCGGCGACCCTGTGGGGACTCAACCGGCTCTGGAACCTGGGGCTTTCCACCCCGGAACTGGCAGCGCTGGGCGCCCGACTGGGAAGCGATATTCCTTTCTTCCTGTGCTCTACTTCCGCGGCGATCTGCCGCGGTCGAGGTGAAGTTGTCGAGCCGCTCCGTCTTCCGGCGCGGTTCTGGTTCGTGATTGCCCGTCCCCCATCGGGGTTGTCGACGGCCGAGGTGTACCGGCACTGCCGCCCGGCGGCAATCGACTGGTCCGCCGCCGACCTCGCAAACCGCCTGTTCGCAGGTCGCCTGCAGCAGGCGGCGGGGCTCTTTCACAACTCTCTGCAGGAACCAGCCGAGCGGCTGAACCGGGAGGTGACGCGGCTCAAAGCCGCGTTCGCCCGGCAACCGTTCGCCGGCCATCTGATGTCGGGGAGCGGCAGCAGCTATTTCGGGCTGTGCCGTTCCAGGCGTCAGGCCGGGCAACTGGCTTCCCGCCTCGCAGCAACCCGTCTCGGAGACGTGTTTGTCGTTTCGAACCGGCCTTAGCACAGGATGACGCATTAAAAGGAGTTCGGCCGTGGACATCACCGAAGTTCGCATCAAGCTCATGGAAGATCCTCAGGAACGTTTGCAGGCTTTCTGTTCGATCACGTTTGATCACTGTTTTGTGATTCGGGACCTGAAAATCATCGAGGGGACCAAAGGCTCGTTTGTGGCGATGCCCAGCCGCAAGCTCACCGACCGCTGCCCCCGCTGCAACACCAAAAACCAGCTCCGCGCACTGTACTGCAATCAGTGCGGCGTGCACCTCCTGGACGACCGGGCGGGAAAGGATGCCGACGGCCGCGCCAAGCTCTACGCCGACATCGCCCACCCCATCAATTCGCGGTGCCGCGAATTGATTCAGAACAAGGTAATGGACGCCTTCCGCGAAGAGCAGGTCCGGGCCCGACAGCCGGGTTACGTCTGCACCTACGACGATTACGGGGAAGACAGCATCGCCGACCTGTCGGAATTCCAGCCGGCGGCCACGATCGTCAACGGCAGTTCAGGGATGGTGCATCGCATCGAATCGGGAAATGGCGCCCTGAACGCCCCGCATATCAGCCCCGTACCAGAACGTCGCGACTCGGAACGGGTCGTCGCCGGATATCATTCCCAGTCTCGGGATGGGGACGAAGGCTTCGGCGCGGGAGTCGGTTAGCCGATCCGGTTGCTACTTCTGGTTTTTGTCTGACCCCGACATCGTCCCCGGCGACTGATGTCGGAGTCTGTACAGCCCCGAGAACTCCCGCATTGCCCCAAGCTTCCCACTTGCTTCCCATTCGTGACGGGGGCGGGCTATAATTCGGCCTGTGAAAACGGGTTTGAAGAACGGCCCCCACGCCGCGGGCCGGCCCAATCATCCCCAGAACCATCAGCCTCTGTGCCCACAGGATGCCCGCCATGTTGCGACGATTTGCCTCTCACCTGGTTTTGTTCGCCCTGCTGACCGCCGCATGGCCGGTTCAGGCGGCCGAAAACGCGCTGGATGCGTTCTCAACCGACGCCAGCGTCGTGATCCGGCTGAAAAAGCCGGATGCCACCATCGGTAAGCTGGCCGACCTGGTCGATCTGGTCTCCAAAGGTGCCGGAGATCAGGTTCGCGGACAGGCAGAAATGCTGGGGCAGTTGATCTCGAACCCGACGCTGGCCGGCGTCGACCGGAACGCCGACTGGTGGGTCGCCATGTACGCCACCGGCGAAGAGAACGAAGAGCCCGATTTCGTCTTCGTCGTGCCGGCGACCGATCTGAAGGCCATGAAAGAGGCCCTGGGCGATAAGGTGCAATTCATCGAACACGGGAAGTTCGGGGTGTATACCGAAGACGAAGAAATGGCCAAGGAGACCAAGGCTCGAATCAAGGGGGAAGGCAAATCGATCTCGACCCTGATCGACAAGGAAAGCACCGCCGTCTTCGACTCAGGAGACGTATCGGTTTTCATCAACATCAAGCAACTGGCCACCGCGTACAAAGATGAAATCAAGGAGTTCAGTGAACAGGCCAAGCAGAAGCTTGAAGACGCTCCTGACGACATTCCCGGCGGCGGTGGAATCGATACCAAGCAGATTGCCGAGGTCCTGGGCAAGGTTTTCGAAATCGTCGCGCAGGGTCTCGATGACGCCCAGAGTTGCACGATCTCACTGGGCATTTCGAAAGACGGATTGATCTTCGAGGACCTGGTGCGGGTCAAAGCCGGTTCCCCCACCGACAAAATGCTGGTCAAGTCGGCGCCGGGCGCACTGCCGGGATTGTCGACGCTGCCCGCCGGATACCTGCTGTATTTCGGCCTGACCTGGGACATGAGCGACTTCGCCAAACTGAACCAGTGGCTGATCGGGTTCAGCAATTCGGCGGTCAAACCCGAAGCCGCCAAAGAGTTGAAGGCGGCTCTCGACGAGGTTGCGAAACTGAAAATCGGCTCACTGGTCACCGCTTTCGGTCTGGGTGATGTCGACGAGGGAGCCGTGCGGTCGGTGAGCGTTACCGAGGTGGACAACCCGGCGAAGATGCGCGATCTGTCGCAAAAGGTCATGAAGGCCATGCAGGGCGCCGAGACCCCGGGGATCAAGCAGACGTTCGACGTGAAGAAGGACGCCGAGAAGTACGGCAAGAATTCTGCCGATGTGATCACCGTCAAGACCGAGGCGACCGATGCCGACAACCCGCTGATGGCCGCCCAGATGGCCCGGCTGATGGCCCTGATGTTCGGGCCCGACGGGATGACGACGCGCGCTGTTTATCTCAAGGACAAAGTCGTGCAGACACTGGGTGGGGGCAAGCCGGCGATGACCGACGCGCTGGCGGCAGCCGATCAGAAGCCGGCCGATTCCGCAAAGTCTCAGGTGCACCAGTCGCGCGCCAAGCTGGGCGCCAAATCGAACGTCGTGGTGCTGCTCGATCTGGCCAACCTGATCGCGAAGATCGTCGACGTCGTGGTGCAGGGACAGTTGCTTCCGATTCCGCTCGACGGCGACCAGGTGAAGGGGCTGCAGTCGAAGCCGTCGTACTTCGGCCTGTCGGCCGGCACCGAGCCGCAGGGCTTGCGCGTCAAGACGCACATTCCGGTCGAACAGATGCAGGGGATCGCCAAGATCGTGGAATTCGTCATGCAGAATCTGGGGGGCATCGCCGGAGGGCAGCAATAACAATGGCCGAAGACACCTACGACGCGCGACGCGAAACGCTCGTGATGGAGACCCGCACGCACTGGGACCCGGCCCTGGGCAACCTGTCGGCCGCCGACAAGGAATGGCTCGCGCACGCTGTGCAGGAGCAACCCGAAAAGGCGTCTCGCATCAGTTATGAACGGTCGCATACTGGTTTTGTCCGTGAGATTACCGTGACGGTCGCCGACGTCGAACGGCTGTACCGCGAACGAGCCGCCGCCGCGAAATAGGTGCAGTTCGGGATGCCGTGTCGCACGGCCAGCCGGATTGTCGGCGGCCCGCGGCCCGTCGGGCAGAGATATCTACCCAGGTCAAAACTCGCATTGGCGAATCTGATTCCTTCCCCCTTGATGGGGGAAGGTTAGGATGGGGGTGGGAGTGTCATTCGGCCCTCGCCCCCCCCAACTTGGTTTTGCAGGAGGAGCTACCGGCGTCGGCCTTAATTCTCGCTCGCTCGGCGGCCTCCGTTGCTTCCCACGGAGTGGGGAGGGAGAAGGTTTGTATTCGGCTCGGTTTGCGTTATGTAGATGTCTATAGCTCGTCGTGGGCGCAAACCGCCCGGGGAGGCGGTTGGTTGACGCGCGTGAACAGAAATTGAGCCTGGGGGCCGTGATGCAGATCGTGATTCGTCCCGCAATCGTCGAAGACTGGCCGGTGATCGTCGCCTTCAACTGCGATCTGGCGCAGGAAAGCGAAGGCAAACAGCTCAATCGAGAGCACGTCGAGCCGGGCGTCCAGGCCCTGCTGATTGACCCGCGCAAGGGGCGCTATCTCCTGGCGCTCGTCGGCGGGCGAATCGTCGGCCAGCTCATGCACACCTACGAGTGGAGCGACTGGCGCAACGGCGACATCTGGTGGCTGCAGAGCGTGTACGTGCATCCCGATTTTCGGCGGCACGGCGTCTTCCGGGCGCTGTTTGCACATCTCAAGGAAGAAGCCCTCGCCGATCCGGGAGTCGTCGGCCTGCGACTTTACGTCGAGGAACAGAACACCCGCGCGCACGAAACCTATCGCCAGCTGGGACTGGCCGAGGGCGGGTACTTCGTCATGGAGCAGATGCACCGACGGACCGTTTGAAGCCCAGCACCCGGCCGACGAACTCGTTCTGAAACACTCCTTCAGGGTCGACACCGCGCGCAATTCTCCGGAACTCTTCCAGTTGCGGGTACAGCGCCGCTGCTTCGTCCTGCGTCAGCGGGCAGTATTTTCCCCAGTGCGGCCGGGCGCCGTACAGGCGGATCATGCTCGCGAGCAGGAACTTCGCCAGCCCGCGAAACGCGTCGCGCGGCTCGCTATAGGTGATGAAACTGATGGCATACCACGGTTCGTCGGCACGAGTCGTCGGGGCGCCGGCCGTCATCGCAATCAATGCGTCGTCGGGCAAAACGCGGCGAAACGTGACGACGTAATGCTGGGTATAAGTCCCGCGCAGCGCGGCCAGCGCGTCGACCAGGCCGTGCCGGCGCAGCGCCTGTTCCGTCCTCTCCGAGAGAGCGGCGCGGGGCGAGTCGCAGGCGCAGAGCACGTCGCGCACGAAATCGGCCGCCTCGCGCACGTGCCGCGCCGGCACGAAGATCTCGATTTCCATGTGCCGGAACAGTTCATGTTCCATGATCAGCGCCCGGTCGCTGTGATCGACGATTGTCACATTCTTGAGAATCGCCGGCGCCATCAGCCAGCGGTAGAAAAACCGCACCAGCAGCCGGCTGCGCAACACCGACACCAGCAGCTTGACGAACAGGTGAAATCCGAGATCGATTCCCAGATACCAGTAGCGGCGATAGAGGTCGGCAAACCGGCTGCGCGGCTCGTCGATGGCCGTCTTCCGCCGCTGGGCAAACCAGTCCCACAGCCAGGGGACCAGGTAAAACTGCTGCAGTGGATACTCCTCTTCGCCGGCGAGCACGTCGTCGAGACTGCGGCAGCGCTCGAGCCGATCGGAAATCAGGTACTTCGGCACGCAGCGGAACGTCACCGATAGAATGATCCCCAGGCACCCGACGGCGCACCGGGCGGCGCGCAGCTCGTCGCCGCTGTTCCACACGTAAATGCGCGCTTTCCCGGTCGCCTCGTCATAGGCTGCCGTACGGATCTCCTGCATGTAGTGCGACAGGCTGTGCCGCCCCGATCCGTGGGTCGCCGTCGAAATCGCGCCGGCAATCGTCTGCTCGGTGATCAATCCCAGGGTGGGCATTGTGCAACCGGAGCGCGATTGAATTTCGCTCAGCAGGCGGTCGATCCGGCAGCCACCGCCGGCCGTGGCGCGCACTTCACCCGCCGCGGTTTCGGTCAACGTCACCTGATCGAAGTGCGTGAGGTCGATAATCACATCGTGGCAGACGATCGCCTCGCTCCAGGAATGGCGCGACCCGACGACGCGCACGCGGTCGTGCGCGTGCCGATCGAGAATCGCCAGCACTTCGTCTTCGGTCCGCGGCTCGTAAAAGTGCCGCGGAGTGAACCGCACGTTGCCACCGAAGTTTGCGATCTCAGGCACTTTCCGCCCTAAAGAAAACAGGAACAGGGACGGCAGTCCCCTGCATTTCGCTGACGAGACTTGTGGGAGTATGTTACAGTAACCCACTGGCGGCGACACGCCTGGCACGATTCCGCAAATTGTTTACGAGCAAGGGGAGCCAATCGATGGACAGCAACCGAAAGGCGAGCCAGCCACGGCGCAATTTTCTCAAAACGTCTGCGGGAGTCCTGACGTCTGCGGGAGTCCTGGGAACGGCCGCTCTGTCGCCCCTGGTCGTACCCCAATTCGTATATGCCGCCGGCAGCGATCTGTTGCGCGTGGGGCTCGTCGGCTGCGGTGGACGAGGGACCGGCGCGGCCAGCCAGGCTTTGCAGGCCGATTCGAATGTTCGGCTCACGGCGATGGCCGACGCGTTCGGAGACCATCTCGAACGCAGCCTGGGCGAGTTGCAGAAACAGCCGGAGATCGCCGACAAGATCGACGTACCCCGGGAACGCCGGTTCGTGGGCTTCGACGCCTGCCGGCAACTCATCGACAGCGGCGTCGACGTCGTGCTCCTGGCGACTCCCCCGCATTTCCGCCCGGCGCACCTGGCGGCCGCGATCGAGGCGGGCAAGCACGTCTTCGCCGAGAAGCCAGTGGCGGTTGACGCACCGGGCGTGCGTTCGGTCCTGGCCAGTTGCGAGCTGGCAAAGCAGAAGGGACTTTCGGTCGTTTCCGGTTTGTGCCTGCGCTACTCCGACGCGTTTCGCGAAACAGTCCAGCGCGTCCACGACGGCGCGATTGGCCAGGTGCGCGTCCTGGCCGCCAACGACTACCGCGGACCGATCTGGACGAAGCAGCGCAAACCGGAATGGTCCGACATGGAATGGCAGATGCGCAACTGGTACTACTACACCTGGTTGTCGGGCGATTTCAACGTCGAGCAGCACGTGCATTTTCTCGATGTCTGCACGTGGCTCCTGCGGGGCCAATACCCGGTGCGCTGCGCCGGCAGCGGTGGGCGGCAGGTACGCACTGGGCCCGAGTTCGGGCACATTTACGACCACTTCTCGGTGGTCTATGAATACGAGTCGGGCGAAAAGCTCTTCAGCCAGTGCCGGCAGATGGCCGGCTGCCACGGCGACATGAGCGTGCAGGCCGTCGGGACCGCCGGCAGCGCCGATCTCTCGGAACGCCGGATGACGATCCGCGGCGCAAACACCTGGGTCCGTCCCGGCAAAGACAACAGCTTCTATCAGGCCGAACACGACGAACTGTTCGCTTCCATCCGCAAGGGAAAGCCGATCAACAACGGCGATTACATGGCCAAAAGCACGCTGATTGCCATCATGGGACGAATGGCCGCCTACACCGGCAAGCAGATCACCTGGGAGATGGCGCTCAATTCCAAAGAGAACCTCTCGCCGCCCAGGTACGACTGGACGTTACTCCCGGAACCAGCCGTCGCAATCCCCGGCGTGACGCAGTTTGTCTGACCTATCGTCGTCTTTCGCTCGGCGAAAGGGCGTTTTTGCCGTTTGCACTTCTCTCGTTCCCAAGCTCCCGCTCTCATCCTTACACACAAGTCCCTTACATTTTCGCCACTCTCGGCATGCCATTTGCGCCTGGAAAGAGGAACCGGATGGTTCTTGTTTTGTGGTATTTTCA
>Ga0137463_1000037_pt1 | contig 59245 bp, 54 predicted proteins | sample EasRivERMGT800_2_FD_102333 | JGI IMG/M metagenome (GOLD analysis project Ga0137463, IMG submission 102333) | Soil microbial communities from meander-bound floodplain in the East River, Colorado, USA - East River MetaG ERMGT800_2 | ecosystem: Environmental > Terrestrial > Soil > Floodplain ...
CCTGAAGCGCTACCGCTCCTGGCCCGTGCCGAAGCCGAGCGACCGGCAGCAGGAGTGTTGCGACTGGCTAATTACGCGATCGTGACCGACGTCTTCGAAGTTCAGGAAGAGGGACTGCTCGCGCGCCTGGCCGGGCTGCATCTCTGGTCGCCCCGGACGGTTGGCGAACGATTTCATTACCGGCGGCCAGGGCTGTTCGTGCTGACGGTACGTGCTTTCGCTCGCCGCGAACCACACCTGATCCCCGATTCACCACATCTGGCCGGTTGCAGATCGTGGGTCGATCTGCCCATCGATCTGCAGACGGACCAGCTGGCGCCAGTCCTTACGGAAGTGGACTTCGAGCACCGCCGGCGGCAGATCCGGGAAGCACTGACGGCCGGTTCGATTCAGTCACGCGGCTGAGGCCAGACCTGCGAGCAGACTGGCAGCCCGCGGGTCGCCGGCAAAAAAAAATGAAATCAGCCTTTCCTCGATTTGCGTTTTCTGTTTAGAATCGAAGGTGTCTTGCAGGTGGGGCTTCGGTTGGGTGTCGTGGGTGGTCGCGGCTGTTGACACGTCTTCGGAAGGACGATGATCCCATGTTACATTTCTCGTGCGATCTTTGTGGCCAGCCTCTGGATGATCGGCGCTACGTCGTGCGGCTGGAAATCTTTCCGGCATTCGACCCGGTTGATCTCACCGAAGCCGACCTCGAACCCGATCACCTGCAGGAAGTTGCTGAAGAACTCGACGAAATGGAACTGACAGGGGCCGAGGTCGAGGACTGCAGTTCGAAATCGTTTCGATTTGATCTGTGCGCACGGTGCCAGGCGCGATACACGAAGGACCCGCTGGGTCGTGAAGCGCTCCGCCGGCTGAACTTCAGCGAGAATTGATCGTCCTCACGGGTCGTTCCCACGGGCCGCTTCGTTCCGCCAGTCTCGGAACTCCCTTCCAGGAAGAACCGCCGGGCTGATTTCTCGCGCAGCGCCTCCCGGTATCACTTGGAGATCGCATGAATCCCCGGCGGCGATTTCCTCTTCCGCGCAAGACCATTGCCGTGCGACTGGCGCTGCTGCTGGTCGTGGCCGCTCTCGCCGGCTGGCAGTACTTCTTTCCCGATCAGCCACCTGCTGCTCCTGCGCTCGAGCCGGGAACGACGGCGAAAGTCTTGCGGGCGGTCGACGGCGACACGCTGCTCCTGACCGATCATACGCGGGTGCGTCTGCTGGGAGTCGATACACCAGAGACGAAGCGCCCCGACTGGCCTGTCGAGCCGTTCGGACCGGAAGCGCACGAGTTTACTCGCGAACACGTCGAAGGGCGGGCCGTGCGTCTCGAGTTCGACACCGAGCGCCACGACAAATACGACCGCACACTGGCCTACGTTTATCTCGACGACTGGCTGCTCAACGAAGAACTGATTCGTGCAGGCTTGGGACGAGCGATCACCAATCACCCCTACAGCGAAGCAATGAAGCGCCGGTTTCGAGCGGCACAGCGCGAGGCGCAGGAGGCCCACCGTGGAATCTGGAGTACGGCACGGGACAACCAACGGGGCAACCAGCGGGGCAAAGGGCACAGAAGATAGACTCCGTCAGTCCGCCAGTCCCAGCTTCGATCGAATCGCCTGCCAGGGCTGGATGTACGTGAGAAACGGAAGGCCATCGACGGTCGCCTCGCGGCGACGGGTGACCCCGTCGACAGCCGGCCCTGCCGACACCATCGCCGCCAGCAATTCCTGCTGCTGGCGGCAGTGAAACGGTTCCACGGCTGACGGACAGCCCCGCAGTACGGCCACCGCCGCGGCGAGCGCGTAGCCTCCCCAATTGCTTGTACCGGCGACGATGTTCCAGTCGGTGGCGATGCGGCAGGGGACCCGTCCGGCCTGCTCTCCCTCCAGCCGGCGCTCGAGGTCCTCCCACGGAACCGAGCCCATTCCGATTTCATTGGCTCCATCGCCGATTCCGATCGTCTTCACAACCGGGGAATACCCGGCTGTCTCTTCAAACAGTCGATGCAGGTCGCCGGCGAATCGATTGATGTTCTCACCGCGCATATTGTGACACACATTGCGTGACTCGACTGGCACTTGCGCGACGAACCGATCAACCGGAGCCGCACCGGCACGGGGCTGCCGCGTCAACGATTCTACCGTGTGACTGGGGCCGACTCGTTCGATCGAAATCAGATGGGTGAGTCCCCTGCCGCAGCCCGTCCCGAAGAACTCGGCCCGCCAGTCCGACGAATCGGCTTCGCTGCCGCACCGGTGCTTGATCAACCGATCGGCCGGATAGCCAGCGTGCCGAGCGACCGCCTCGACGGCAGTGAAACAATACGGGTCGGTCAGCACGAGAGTTTCAACTCCGAGGGTCTCCAGCGTTTGCGCCAGAACGAGCGCTCCGGGAGGGCCGTCGGTTTCGGCAGCAGGCGGGTCGCCCGCCGGAATGTAAAACCCGGTCGCGATCGCCACTCGCCGGCCAGATTCTGCCAGATCGTACGCTGCTGCCGACAGATGGCCGGGACAGAGGGGGCCAAATGCCGGTTCGCTGCCGATCAGGCCCCGACGGCCCGGATCGCAGCGAATGGCGGCATTGATTTCAGAGATCAGTTCGAGGGTCACAAGGCACTGGAGGAGGCAAGAGGCAAATTCATTGTGCCGGCTGCACAGGGCCGGGGAAAGGGGCGGCTCGCGTAAATGGGCTGAAATTGCACAGTCGGGTCCAGATCCGATTGAATTTCGTGGCCGCCACATCGTGCTCGAGGAAACTGTGCATCACAAAATGGAGCCGAGGTCAAAGGCTCTCCCTCCCCCCTTTGTGGAGGAGGGTTTGGAGTGGGGGGCGAACGTCGATTGACCTTCCCACCCCCATCCTAACCTTCCCCCATCGAGGGGGAAGGAATTCTGTCTGGCAATCAAATCGCGGCGTTTCAGGACTTGTATAGGTTCGTGCCGCCCTGAGCCCAGGTACCATCGATTCAATCATCCGAATGCGGAATCTCAAATTCCCTGTCAATTCCCACCTCTGGGAACCCCCTGATCCCCCCTTCCTGCTTCTGAGAAAGTCATTTTGAGGCGGGCGGGACCGTTGTCAGTTGGCAGCGTGGATGCCAAAATCTGCCCGATGCGCGTCAGGTGCCCGCAGTTACGGTGCGCCGCTGCGCAGCAGCTCTTCCGTCACCAAGCGAGTTTGGGGGGACGATCGTGTCTGATGAATCCAAGGGTGGTGCTCCCAAAAAATTGAGCACCAAGGATATTCTCGCTGCAGCTCGCGCAGAAGCGACCAAAGCGGCAGGGAGTGCTGCGCCACCAGCGGCGCCCGCAGCGTCAGCCGAACCTGCTCAACCGAGTGCAGCTCCTGAGAAACCTGCCGCCAAGCCCGCCGCCGGAAAGAAACCGACATCGACCGCCGACATTCTCGCCGCCGCCCGCGCGCAATCCGGCGGTGGTGCAGCGCCGGCAGCTCCGCAGGCGGCAGCGGCTTCGAAACCGGCGCCCGCTGCAAAGCCTGCCGGAGCACCCAAATCAACAGCCGACATCCTGGCTGCCGCGCGCGCCGGCGCCGGAAAGGGTGCAGCGCCATCAGCCGCGACTGCTGAATCGCCCGCCGCCGAGAAAGCCGCGCCCAAGCCCAAGCCGGCTGCGACCGCAGCCGAAGCGCCCACTGCCGATGGTCCGAAGCTTTCCGTTCAGGAAATGCTGGCTGCTGTTCGCCCGGGTGGCGTCGCCGAGGCGGCGGCTCCCGCTGCGCAAGCCGCCAAGCCGGCCAAGCCGACGGCTGCTCCACCGATGCCGGCCAAGCCCGAGCCGATCGTAGCTGGAGCGGGAATGTATGCCTCGGGAAAACCGATCGCGAAATCCACAGCCCCCAAACCCGATGCGGGCCGCCGCAATCTGCTGATGGCTATCCTGCTGACGCCATTGGCCCTGATCGGGGGGTTGTTCAGCAGTGCGTTCGCGGCAGCGTGGACGATGCTCGCAGCAACAACGGGAATCGCCACTCTCGCGACCGCCCGATTCATGCTCCCGAATGTGCTCACCGAGCCGCCCCGCAAGTTCAAGATCGGCCCGGCCGCCGATTACGATCTGGGAACGGTCGCGACCAAGCTGGTGGCGCAGTACGGCGTGTGGATCGTGCACACCGATCAATACAAAGGCAAGAACATGATCTATGCCCTGGCCTCGGTCTGTACGCACCTGGGGTGCACGCCGAGCTGGCTCGAAGGGGAGCGCAAATTCAAGTGCCCCTGCCACGGCTCAGGCTTTTACATCACCGGCATCAACTTCGAAGGCCCGGCTCCCCGTCCACTGGAGCGCGTCGGCATTCGCCTGGCCGAAGACGGCATGCTGGAAGTCGATAAGAGCGTCAAGTTCCAGGAGGAAATGGGGCAATGGAGCGACCCGACGTCGTTCTTTGAGGTCGTAGGATAGGCGAGTAATGACGAATGACTAATGACGAATGTCTAAGGAAGCCCAAATGACGAAATCCGAAACGGAGAACAGCATCGTTTCGTCATTCGGATTTCTTTAGTCATTAGACATTCGTCATTAGTCATTCGATGGCACTGATTTCAAAAACACCTAAGGTTGGCGCTGACTCATGACTCTCGGCGACTACATTCGCGACTCGCAGATCTGGAAGAGTATCTTCCGGCATCCGGCACCGTACGACCGGCGCAACCGCGTCGTCGTGATGCTCACGAATTTCTTTCTGCACCTGCACCCGGTGTCGATCAAAAAGCAGGGGATCGCCCTGTCGTACACCTGGTGCATGGGGGGCATCACGTTCTTCCTGTTTCTGGTGGAGACAGTCACGGGCGTGCTGCTGATGTTCTATTACCGGCCGACGCTGGAACATGCCTTCAACGATATTCTGGCGCTGCGCGACGTGACGACGCTGGGGATCATGCGGGAGATTCATCGCTGGGCCGCGCACGCGATGGTGATCACCGTGTGGCTGCACATGTACCGCGTCTTTCTGACCGGCAGTTACAAACCCCCCCGCGAATTCAACTGGGTGGTGGGAGTGCTGCTGCTGGTGCTGACGCTGCTGTTGTCGTTCACCGGCTATCTGCTCCCGTGGGACCAGCTGGCGATCTGGGCCATCACCGTCGGTTCGAATATGGCCCGCGCGACGCCGTTTCTGGGGCATGAAGGGCCGGGAGCCCAGATCCTGAATCTGGGAGGCTTCGACCTGATTACGAACGCCAGCGATGCCCGGTTCATTCTGCTGGGGGGGCGGTTCGTCGGCGAGGCAACCCTCAATCGGTTCTACATTCTGCATTGTGTGGCGATTCCGCTGGTTGTCGCGGGATTGATCGCCATTCACTTCTGGCGCGTCCGCAAGGATGGCGGAATCAGTCAACCTCTGTGATCGTGTGAAACCATGACGCCACATCCCGACCTGACTTCCGAAGTCATCCGCGGCATCGGCTGGCTGTATCTGATCCTGTTCGCCATGAACGTCTTCTGGACGTTCCAGATTGGCAGGCGCGGAGCGAGTCTCACGATTATCGGCGCCTGGGCCACTTACGCCACGATGCTGGGCCTCGTCGGCGTGGCGCACGTCACCGGCGGTGCCGAGCCGGCCCGGTTTCTGATTCGCATGCCTGCCGGATTCAAGGCACTGGTCGACGCGGGGGCCAAACCTGAATTGTACTTCACATTGTCCATCGGCCTGTTCATTCTCGTGATCAGGTTGCGTGAGACGCTCGTCAAGCCGACGGTGGCGTGGATCATCCTCAACGGCATGGTGCTGTTCATGGCCCTGTCGATGACCGACTACGACTTCCGGCAGATCGTGGGCAAGCCCGACAACGTGCCGATCGTGTCGATGCTGTTCATCGTGGCCTTTTTCACCTGGCTGTACTTCAAGCGGGCGGTCGACAACGACCAGCGGATTGCCGCCGGCCGGCCCCTGTTTGAACAGGAAGACAACGAGAAGGTGCTCGTCTGGCCCGACCTCGTCTATTCTGAAATGATCTGCATGGTCGTCCTGACGGCGGTTCTCGTGGCCTGGGGGATCGTTCTCCAGGCGCCGCTGGAAGAGCCCGCCTCGGCGGTGCGAACTCCCAACCCGTCGAAGGCCCCGTGGTATTTCCTGGGCTTGCAGGAAATGCTGGTGTACTACGATCCGTGGATGGCCGGCGTCGTGCTCCCCAGCATGATCCTGGTGGGACTGATGGCGCTCCCCTACATCGACTTCAACAAAAAGGGGAACGGATACTACACATTTAACGAGCGCAAGTTCTCGATCCTGACGTTCATGTTCGGGTTTCTCCCCTTGTGGATCGGCCTGATCATCCTGGGGACGTTCTTGCGCGGTCCGAACTGGAACTTCTTCGGGATCTACGAATTCTGGGACGTGCATAAGCTGGAAGTGCTGAACAACGTCAATCTCTCGGAAATGGTGTGGGTTGACGGTTTCAAGCAGCCCTTGCCGGTCGCGGCGGCCGGTGCCGAGTGGCACTGGCAGGCCTATTACATTCTGAAGCGCGAAAGCGTGGGGTTGATTCTGGTCGCCATTTACCTCGGCGTATTGCCGATGGTGATGGCTTTTACCATCTTCCGCAGTTTCTTCATGCGGATGGGTTTCATCAGGTACATGGTGTTCGCGAACCTGGTGCTGTTCATGGCCTGCCTGCCGATCAAGATGCTGCTGCGCTGGGCACTCAACCTGAAATACATCGTCGCGATCCCTGAGTGGTTTTTTAACATCTAAACATTGCGGAACGAGTCATGCCCGCCACGGAAGATTTCGCCAGAAACCTGCGCACGATGCATGTCGTGTCGGCCGCGAGCGCGTTTGCCCTCTTGGCGACGACGCTGTGGATGATGCAGGCCGACTACGCCGACGAATGGCGCGGTATTCAGCGCGTCGCGTACGAAGCCCAGGCGCAGCAGATTGACGACGACCTGCTCAAGCTCGACACGCAGGAATTCGCCGATAAGGAAAAGGATCTCGAACAGCAGGTCAAGGCGGCGAAGGAAGCCGTGGCGGCGCGACAGGCGGAGGTCGACCCCGCTTCCAAAGAAGTCGACCATCTGGACGGCGAGTTTCAGAGGCTTTCCCGCGAATTGAAGTTTCAGAACGCGAAGCGCGACAAGGTACGCGCCGACTACGATCTCAAGGTCCGGGACGGCCTGACCAGCAAGAAAGAGCTGGAGCCGTATCGGGAAATATTCGACGCGGAGCAGGGCAAGGCCACCGAGATGGACCTGAAACTCCAGGATCTCCAGCTCAAGTTCGACACCGCCAAAGCCAAACTGGCCGATCTGACGAAACCGCGCGACGAGGCGCTGGCCGCCAAGAAGAAGTACGAAACCGAGCTCGTGCGTCTCGAAAAGGCCAAAGAAAAGATCGCTCCCGACCCACGCACGCAGACCGGCGTCGCCTTCAAGCGCTGGCTGATGCAACTCCCGATCATCGAAGGCTTCAACGGCCCGCTCAAGCTGAATCAGATCTGGCTCCCCGATCTGACGGTCACGCTGGGGATGAAAGAAGCGGCCCGCTACGACCGCTGCATCACCTGCCATTTGAATATCGATCGCGTCAACACGGGCAACGTGCCTGCGTATACGCACGACGATCACGGCATTTCCATGAGCAATGCCGACGAATACCTGCACGGCAAGACCGTGACGACGGCCGATGGGATCCGGGTGGAGAAAACCAGTCGCGTGCGCTCCGACGGCTCGATCGTGGGTTACGCCCATCCATTTTCGACCCACCCCAATCCCGACCTGTACCTGACGGCGCCCAGCCCGCACCCGATGCAGAAATTCGGCTGCACGAGCTGTCACGACGGCCAGGGCTCGGGGACCAGCTTCCATAACGCGTCGCACGCGCCCGATTCGCCCGACATCGGCGCCGACTGGCATAAGAAGTACGGCTATTCCTACAACCATTTCTGGGAATATCCGATGTTCCCCAAGCGGTTGCGGGAGGCGACGTGCCTCAAGTGCCATCACAATGTCGTCGAGCTGGGGGTCAACCCCAAATTCGGCGCGTCGGCTCCCAAGCTGTTCAAAGGGTACGAACTGATCCGCCAGTATGGCTGCTTTGGCTGCCACGAAATCAACGGCTTTAACGCCGGCAAGGCGATTGGTCCCGACATGCGGCTCGAGCCGCAGACTCCTGAAGAAGCCGAACGCATCGCCGCCGACCCGTCCTCGGTCGCCGGTACGATGCGAAAAGTGGGCCCGGGCCTCAGGCATTTCGCCGCCAAGACGACGCGCGGCTGGGCCGAGAACTGGGTCGAAGAGCCGCAGCGCTTCCGCCCCGAAACGCGGATGCCCCAGTTCTTCAACCTGACGAACCAGAAGGACTCGCACGCCAAGGACCTGCAGCCTGTCGAGATCGCCGGGATCGTCGAATTCCTGTTCAGCAAATCCGAGAAAGAAACGCTCGATCACTGGGCCGAAGGCTATGTGCCCGATGCCGAACGCGGGAAGGTGCTCTTTTCCCAGCGCGGCTGTCTGGCGTGCCACGCGCACGGCGATTTTCCGGGAGCGAAGGCCGACTTCGGCCCCAACCTGACCAACGCCCATCAGAAGATTTCTTCGATGGAGTGGCTCTACAGCTGGGTGCGCGAGCCGACGCGGCACAGCGCCCGAACCCGCATGCCCAACCTGTATCTGGAGCCGGAAAAAGTCGGCGATGCCATGGTCGACCCGGCGGCCGATATTGCGGCGTTCCTGCTGTCGAACCGCGACGCCGATGGAAAGCTCGTTCCCGATGCCGACGGCAAACCGGTGCGCGACACAGTCGGCCCCGACAAGTTCAAGCAGATCGAATGGAAGAAGGAAGCACTGGACGAGCTGTCGCGCCTGTATCTCTCGAAAGTCCTGACGAACGCCAAGGTCGACGAAACACTGAAGTCACAGGCGTATCCCGATAAGGAAGCGGCCTCAATCCGCAGCGTCGCCATCAAGCCCGACGAAATCGAATTGATCGAAGGCCCCATTACCGACAAGACGCTGCTACGGTACATCGGTCGCCGCTCGATCTCGCGTTACGGCTGCTACGGTTGCCACGACATCCCGGGGTTTGAAAAGGCGCGCCCGATCGGCACGGCACTCCAGGATTGGGGACGGAAGGATCCGACCAAGCTGGCTCTCGAGCATATCGAAGAATTCCTGCACCATCACGGCGAGCCCGATGTGGACGGCAAGCCCAACCCGCAGAGCACAGCTCAGCGCGCCCAGGCAGCCTATCGCAACGGCCTCAACGGGAATTTCACGTCGGAAGAACAGCGCGATCGCGAAACTGCGGCCGCCTACTTCTTCGACCAGTTGAATTCGCACGGCCGCGCCGGCTTCCTGTGGCAGAAACTGCGCGACCCGCGCAGCTACGACTACAAGAAGATCGAGACCAAGAATTACGACGAGCGGCTGCGAATGCCGAAGTTCCCGTTCAGCGAAAGCGATATCGAAGCGATCGCCAACTTCGTCCTGGGACTGGTCGCCGAGCCTCCCGCCGAGAAATTCGTGTATCGCCCGCAGGGGGCCGCCAAGGCCCGCATCGACGGCGAGAAACTGCTGGCGAAGTACAACTGCACCGGCTGCCACATGGTCGAACTGCCGGAGATCACCGGCCTTCCCGAAGATCTCACACCGTATGAATTGGCCAAGTCAGACATCCCTGAGTCGCTCGACCTGCTGCTCAAACTCAAACCGCCGCGCGATGCGCGCACCAAACTCAAATTGCCGAGCGGCGAGACGGCGATCAGCTTCCACGGGATGCTGGTGAAGCCTCCCGATCCGGAAGACGATCCCGAAGATCAGTCATCCTTCTACGATCTGTGGGAGACGATCAGCCTGGGCGAAAAAGACAAGTTCATGATTCCGCCCAACCGCATTGAAGTCAAAGTCAAGAAGCTGCTGTCGAAGACCGACGGGCGCGGCGGCGCGTTCGCCGAATGGCTGGTCGATGATTCGATGAAAGGGGGAGGCGGCACGAAGGTCGAGCGCAGCGTGGCGCGCGAAATGGCGCCCCCCACGCTGTATCAGGAGGGACTCAAGGTACAGACGCCGTGGCTCTTCGCCTTCCTCCAGAACCCCGACCGCCTCCGCTACACGACCGTGCTGCGGATGCCGCAATTCAACATGACCAGCGACGAAGCCGGAAAGCTCGCCAACTACTTCGCCGCCGTCGATGGCGCCGCTTATCCCTACCAGGAGGTGCCGCAGCGCGAGCCCGAATACCTTTCGGCGAAGGCTGAAAACCATCCGCATTACCTGTCCGATGCCTGGAAGGTCGTGACGATGGGGCCGCCGACGGGGTTCTGCGCCGGTTGCCATGCCGTGGGCGGTCGACCATTCGTCGCCGGTGATCCGACCAAAGTGACCCGCGGACCTGACCTGGATCGGGTAACAAACCGCTTGCGGCCCGACTGGCTGCAACTGTGGCTGTTCAACCCGAAGCTGATCACTCCCTACACCCGCATGCCGCAGAACTTCGCGAATGACAAGCACGTGTTCCCCGAACTGTTCGGCGGCAATGCCCGCGACCAGGCGGTCGCCTCGCGCGACGCGCTGATGAACTACCTGAGGATCCTCGAGAAAGAAGGCAAGGCGACCGCAGCCGCGCCGGCCGATTCGGCGGGCGCCGCGGGAGGCAAGCAATGATCGGGAAATCGAATTGGGAGAATTTCGACGTGCGAATCGCGAAGTTGAAATACGCTCTGTTCACTTCGGCGCTGGCTCTCGTCGCAGCTTGCCTCTTCGCGGGCTGCCCCGAGCAGGCGCACGTGACGGTGACGATCAAGCCGGTCGCCGGCGCTGCCGCAGCGACGGCCGATGCTGGCGCGGGGACTGAAACGGCGGCCGCTGGTTTCGGCACGCTCGTGGGAACGGTCACATTCGACGGCGCGGCCAAGGAGCGCCCCCCGCTGATCGCCAAAGGGGACCCGACGCTCAAGCCTGAAGACAAGCAAGTGTGCGCTGCCGAGCCTGTCCCTGACGAAAGCCTGCTGGTCAATCCCGGCAGTAAGGGGCTGGCGAACGTGGTGATCTTTCTGGAAAAGCGACCGGCCAACATCAAGCCGGAACTGGCAGCGCCTCCCAAGACACCGGTCTTTTTTGACCAGAAGGGCTGTCGGTTCCTGCCGCACGTGCTGGCGTTTCAGTCGGGGCAGCCGCTGCTGGTGATCAGCGACGACAAAGTTCCACATAACACGCACACGCGTCCCAAGCGAAATGCCGAGTTCAATCAACTGATTTCTCCCAATGACCGCGCCGGCAAACCGTGCGACTACAAGAAACCCGAATCGGGCCCGATTTCGGTGGTCTGCGACCTGCACCCCTGGATGAAGGCCTATCATTTTCCGATCGATCACCCCTATGTCGCGGTGACCGACAAAGACGGCAAGTTTAAAATCGAAGGCCTGCCGGCCGGAAAACACAGCTTTAACGTCTGGCACGAGCGCGGCCCCGGCGACAGCCAGTTGCTCGAGCGCAAGCTGCAAATTACGATCGAAGCCGACAAAGAAGCCACGAAAGATTTGAGCTACGGCGCCGGAAAATTCGCGGTCGCTCCCGTCAACACCGGACGCACAGTCGCCTATGAACGTCTCCTCAAGGGAGGTGCGATTGTCGTCACTCAAAAGGAGTCTCGACCATGATGCAGCTCACAAAATCCGAGAAGTCATTTCGTCCCGGTGCAACAGCCTGGATTTCCTGCGTTTGCGTGCTTCTGGCAACTTCGGCAGTCGCGCTCCTGGGGGACCGGACGGCAAATTCGAACGACGCCGTGCAGGTCACCATTCGCCCTGCCGTAGCGACAGCCCTGGCAACAGCCGCGCTGGCGGCCGACGATAAGCCGGCCCCGGGAACGGGAACGTTCAAAGGGGTGGTGACGTTCAAGGGAACGCCCCCTGCGCGAAAGGTCATCGTTCCCAAGGGAGATCCCAAACTCAAACCGGAAGACCGCGAGGTTTGCGCCGCCGACGATCTCGTCAGCGACGAGTTCCTGGTCAACGAAAAGGCGGGAAACGGCGTGGCCAACGTCGTCATTTATCTGAAGAAGGCTCCGGAAGGATATAAGGCTCCCCCCGAACCGACCGAGCCGGCCGTGTTCGATCAGAAAGGCTGCAAATTCATCCCGCATGTCATGGCGGTGCGCTGCAATCAGAAGATCTTGATCAAAAGTGGCGATCCGGTGTCGCACAATACGAACATTACCGCGTTGCGAAATCCCCCATTCAACAAGGTCATTCCGGGGAACGAGCGCGATGGTGTGGAGTGGCAGTATCCCAAGCCTGAAGGATTGCCGATTCCCGTGAAGTGCGATCTTCATCCGTGGATGAAAGCGCACCATTTGCCGCTCGATCATCCGTTCGTGGCTGTGACCGATGAAGAAGGAAAATTCGAGATTAAGGATCTGCCCCCCGGAAAGCACATGTTCACCGTCTGGCACGAAGTGCCCGGCTACGTCAACAGTCTCAACAGCAAGCTGGCGGTCGAGATCAAGGCAGATGGCGTGACTGAAGAAAAGATGTCGTTCACGGCAGCGCAGTTCAAAGTTGGCAACTGAGAGGACTTGGTCGTGAGAGTTCAACTGATATCGCAGGTTGTCATCTTGACGGCACTGGGGCTGGCGGGCTGCGGACAGCCTCCTGAGGCTTCGTTCGCCGTCAATCATGACAAGGTTGACCCGCTCTTGCGCGGCGCCCGAGCCGAGGTAGCGCGAACGCTCGAAGAGAATTTTGGAACACCGGTCCGATTGGTGGGCTGGGAGAAGTTCCCGATCGACTACGGCAAGGCCGATCCCAAAGCCGACTCGAAAAGCGTGCGCAGCAAAGACGGCTGGCGCCTCGTCGAAGGCCGCAACCTGTACATGACGCACTGCATGCATTGCCACGGCGTCGCCGGGGACGGCAACGGACCGACCGCCCATTTTCTCAATCCCCGCCCGCGCGATTACCGTCAGGGAACCTTCAAATTCAAATCGACTCAGCGGGCAGTCAAGCCGTCGCGCAACGACCTGCGGCGGATTCTCGAGCAGGGAATTCCCGGCACCTATATGCCGTCGTTCGTCCTCCTGGGGGAGGAAAAACTGGGCTTGATCATTGACTACGTCCGCTGGCTCAGCATCCGCGGAAATCTCGAGCTGCGGCTTGCGGTCGAACTCGTCGGCCTGGGGGCAACCGATACGGACGTCGCCCAGGCGGTCGCCGATGACGAAACGAAGAAATTGACGCGCCCCGGTGCCGAGGAAGCCGCGATGAAATCGGTCAAGGATGAACTCCCCGGCCTGATCGACGACATTTCGACGTCGCTGGCCGAATCCTGGGCGGCCGCGGAGCAGCCCGAGAGTATTATCGTCCCCAAGGTCAAGCGCGGCGCCCCCGATCAGGCGGCGATTCACGAATCTATTGAGCGCGGACGCAAGCTGTTTACGTCACAGGTGCAGGGGAAGAAGACCGAGTGTGCCGAGTGCCACGGATTAACCGGGAGGGGAGATGGGCCCAACACCGAGAAATACTGGCCGATTCCCAATTCCACACCGGAACGCAAGTATGAAGTTGCCGGCCTCCACGACGACTGGGGTCAACCGCAGCAGCCCCGCAACCTGACCCGCGGCATCTATCGCGGGGGACGCCGGCCGATTGATATTTTCCGTCGTGTCCACGAAGGCATCCCGGGGACGCAGATGGCCGGTTTTGCCAACGTCCTCAGCCACGACGAAATCTGGGATGTCGTCAATTACGTCCTCAGCGTTCCTTTTGAAGGGAAACATACGGCGTACCCGGGCGAACTCAACGCCGAAAAGGAAGACAAGAAAGTTGCTTCCAACGAAGACTAGATGCAGGCTGAAAGTCGTCGGCAATTCTGCGAGCGCGGAATGCCGGCGGGTTGGCCTGAGTGCAACGGACCATATCTCTCGCAGCCATGGTTGATCGCCGCACTGGAAACGTTGATCAGGAAATTCAACCCGCCGAGCGGGGGAGACAGTTGTGAATCGATTCTGGTTTTTCTTTTACTCGTTCGCCGGTGTGGCCGCAGTGGTCTCGTTCGCCGTCGCGCCGGCGATGGGCTGGTGGTTCCCGAGTCCCGGGTACTCATTGTCCCCGCTGGGCGCTCAAATCGACGACCTGTTCTACCTGATTCTCGTGATTACCAGCGTCACGTTCGTCGGAGTGATGGGGGTCCTGGGTTACATTCTGTGGAAATACGGCTCGGGCCAGCGGCAACGGGGCGAATTCTCCCACGGCAGCCATGCACTCGAAGTAATCTGGAGCATCATCCCGGCGGCGATTCTGCTGTTTATCGCTCTGTATCAGATGGACGTCTGGGCGCGGTATCGCGTCAAATCGCTGTTCGACAAGGACGCCATCGAGCACCCGATTGCCGAAGTGACTGCCCGCCAGTTCGAATGGAGAATTCGCTACCCGGCGCCGGGTAAGACCCTGCAGGACACGCCGCAGTACGACGACCTGTACACCGTCAACGACCTGCATGCTCCGGTCGGCAAGCCGGTGGTGATCCGGCTGCGGAGCGAAGACGTACTGCATTCGTTTTATCTGCCGCACCTGCGGGTCAAGCAGGATGCCGTTCCGGGTCTGGTGATCCCGGTCTGGTTCCAGTGTGAAAAAGTGGGGCAGTTCGAACTGGTGTGCGCCGAATTGTGCGGCTGGGGTCACTACAAGATGCGCGGTCAGTTGTCGGCCCAGCAAACCGAAGATTTCAACAAGTACCTCGAAGAGCTGTCAAAATCACAGTTCGACGACGGAGTGCCGGTAGCCAAAGCAGACCAATAGTTACTGTCGCTTTTCGAGCGGCCCGTGACGGGCCGGCGATGCGACTCCCGGAGCCAGGGGGTTCCGGGGAGAGGAATACGAGGAGAGGAACGATGAGCACGCTCAATCCTGCAGGACATCTGGTCGGGACTCCTGGTCACGAAACGGGTCACGAAACGGGACACGAGACGGGGCATGACACGGGCCATGCCGGACATCACGACATCGGGTTCGTCAAGAAATACGTGTTTTCGACTGACCACAAAATCATCGGAATCCAGTTTCTGATGACGACGCTGCTGATGCTGTTCGTCGGTGGCACGCTGGCGCTGGGCGTGCGCTGGCAACTGGCGTTTCCGTGGCGCGAAATGCCGGTCGTCGGCAAGATGCTGTTTTCAGCGCAGGGCGGAGCCATCTCTCCCGAGTTCTACACGATGCTGTTCACGATGCACGCCACCGTGATGATCTTTCTGGTGATCATTCCGATTCTGGCCGGCGCCTTCGGGAACTTTCTGATACCGCTGCAGGTCGGCGCCGACGATATGGCCTTTCCGACGCTGAACATGCTGAGCTACTGGTTCATGTGGCCGGCGATCGCGTTCTTCATGTCGAGTTTTTTCGTGGAAGGAGGCGCGGCGGCCGCCGGCTGGACCTCCTACCCGACACTCAGCGCCAATCCGCCCGCAGCACCGGGGTCAGGCCTGGGGCAGACGCTCTGGCTGATGGGAGTCACTTTCGTTGGCGTTTCGTCGATGATGGGGTCGGTCAACTACATGACGACGATTATCAATATGCGCGCCCCCGGCATGACGCTGTTCCGCATGCCGATGACGATCTGGGCGATGTTCATCACCGCGATCCTGCAGGCATTCGCTCTTCCCGTGCTGACGGCGGCCGGATTCATGCTGCTGTTCGAGCGCACGATCGGGATGAGCTTCTTTACGCCCGGCGGCCTCGTTATCAACAACGCACCGATGACAGTCGGGGGTGGCCAGGCGTTGCTCTGGCAGCACCTGTTCTGGTTCTACTCGCACCCGGCCGTGTACATCATGATCCTGCCGGCGATGGGCATGGTCTCGGATATGATCTCGTGCTTCGCCCGCAAGCCGCTGTTCGGCTATCGGCCGATGGTGTACTCGATCGCCGCGATCGCCGGCCTGGGCTTCATCGTCTGGGGACACCACATGTTCACCAGCGGCATGAATCCCGCGCTGGGGATGACGTTCATGGTCTCGACGATCATGATCGCGCTCCCGTCGGCGGTGAAAACGTTCAACTGGCTGGGAACGTTGTGGGGAGGCAACATTCAGTTCACGGTGCCGATGCTCAACGCGATCGGCTTCGTGGCGATGTTCGTCGTCGGAGGCCTTTCCGGCATCTTCATGGCGGCCGTCCCGGTCGACATTCACATCCACGATACGTACTTCATCGTGGCCCACTTCCACTATGTGCTGTTCGGAGCGACGGTCTTCGGCGTCTTCGGGGCGATCCATTTCTGGTTCCCCAAGATGTTCGGCCGGATGATGAGCGAATCGGTGGGCAAGGTCCATTTCGCCCTGTCGTTCATCGGCTTCAACTGCACCTTCTTCCCGATGCACATGCTGGGGGTGGCCGGTTTCCCCCGCCGTCTGGCAGATCCTTACAACTACCCGTATCTCGAACACCTGCTCCCCCTGAACCAGTTCATCACGTACAGCGCGCTGCTGATGGGTTTCGCGCAATTGCTGCTGGCCGGGAATTTCGTGTACAGCATTTTCAAGGGACAGAAAGTCGGGCGCAATCCCTGGAACGCCAACGGACTGGAATGGACCGCCCCCTCCCCCCCGGGACACGGCAACTTCGACATCCTGCCGGTCGTGTACCGCGGCCCCTACGAGTATTCCTCGCCTCTGGTTGAAGAGGACTTTCTGCCGCAGACGAAATTCCTGGCTCACGAAGACCGTCACGCCGATCCTTACGGCCCCCACTCACACTGACGTTTTCAAAGTTTCATGTCGAGCAATCCTCATACTCCCTGGCTGCATCGCCTGGCCGTCCTGACGGTTTGTGTGGCGCTGCTTCCCATTCTGATGGGGACCCTGGTGACGACGAAGGATGCCGGCATGGCGTTTCCCGACTGGCCGAGTTCCGACGGACATAACATGCTGACGTACCCCTGGCTCAAGTCGGCGGGAGCCAAGTTCCTCGAACACGGGCATCGGCTCGCTGGAATACTGATCGGCCTGGCCAGCATTGCACTGGCGATCGTTGCCTGGCGCGACGAATCACGCGCCTGGGTCAGACGCCTGACCTACGGCATTCTTCTGGCGGTCATCGCCCAGGGAATTCTGGGGGGGCAACGGGTTCTGCTCGATCAGCGCGGTTTGGCGTTCGTCCACGGCAGTTTTGCGGCCCTGGTCATGGCTCTGATGGCGAGTATCGCCGTGGTCACCAGCCGCGACTGGTTTGCGGCCAGTGGAATTCCTTCGCGCCGCGGGTTGGGCGGCTTGCAGATTCTCGCGCTGGCGACCTGCGGATGTGTGTTCCTGCAATACGTACTCGGCGGCCTGGTGCGACACCGGGGGATGGCACTCTACGAACATCTGGGGTTCGCCTTCCTGGCGGCCCTGATGGTGATCTGGCTGGCGATGCTCGCTGTGGCGAGCGGCTCGACCTGGCTTCGCCGGCCGGCATCCGCACTCGCGCTCCTGATCGTCGTGCAATTGGGCCTGGGGGCTGGGGCGTGGATCACCAAGTTCGGTTTCGGTGGCTATGTGGCGGTTTATGGCTCGCTCCTGCAGGATCTGATGCGAACGGCGCACGTCCTGTGCGGAATGCTCCTGTTCGTGACGACGGTGGTGCTGACCGTGCGCATCGCACGCGTGCATCGCATCTCCGGCAGCACCAACGGGAATCAGTTCGCTGAACATATTTTCGATTCAGGGCTGCCCTTGCCGGGAGGTGCCCGGTGAGAACGTCTGCTCCAGCAGTTGTCTTCGACGAGACGGCCGGTGTGCTGGCGGTTCCCGCGCGATCAGCCGTCGCGGCACGACTGGCCGACTATCTGACGCTCACCAAACCGCGGATTTCGCTGCTCGTTCTGCTGACAGTCAGTGCGGGTTATGTACTGGGATCAACCGACGGCTGGCATGTCGCGCCTCTCGCGCGGGCGCTGTTCGGAATCGCCCTCGTGGCGGCCTCTTCGAGCGCCTTCAACCAACTGCTCGAGCGCGACAGCGACGCGCTGATGCGGCGGACTCGCAATCGTCCGTTACCCGCCGGCCGGCTGACTCCGGCCGAAGTCACCGTGTTTGGTCTCGTGACCGGTTTGCTGGGTCTGGCCTGGCTGGCCCTGGTTGTGAACGCTGCCACTGCCATTCTGTCGGCTGTCACGTTCGCCCTGTACGTTGTCGTTTATACGCCTCTCAAGCGGCGGACTTCTCTGGGAACGGCAGTCGGCGCCATTCCGGGAGCCATTCCCCCCGTTCTGGGATGGGCGGCTTCGGGCGCGCCGCTCGACACCGGGGCGTTCAGCCTGTTTGCGATCCTGTTCCTGTGGCAGTTTCCTCATTTTCTGGCAATCGCCTGGATCTATCGCGATCAATACCGGCAGGCCGGGTTGAGAATGCTTCCGGCGCGGGGCCAGACGCCCCGTATCACCGGCCTCACCGCCGTCGGCTACGCCCTGGCCCTGGTCCCCTTAAGTCTCTTTCCGGCAGCCTTTGGTCTGGCCGGCAATGTGTACCTTGTCACGGCTCTGGTTCTCAGCATGGCGTACTGCGCCGCTGCGATCTGGTTCGCGATCGACGAATCAAATTCGGCCGCCCGCAATCTGCTGTGGACCTCGCTGGTCTACTTGCCGGTCTTGCTGGCGACTCTGGTGTGGGATCATTTTTCACTGCTTTCGTAATTGAATTCTGAAACGAGTCGTATTGTCATGTCACACGCCGCAACAGCTCCTGCTCACAGCAATGTTCCCGCCCTGAAAATGGGGGTGCCGATTCCGAACGGCAAACTGGGAATGTGGCTCTTCCTGGGAACTGAGATCATGTTCTTCACCGCGTTCATCGGCACGTACATCGTGCTGAGACTCGGCTCGAAGGGCTGGCCCTCGAACCCCGACATCACGCACATTCGGATCTGGGCGGGCGGCCTTAACACGTTTGTGCTGATCACCTCGAGCGTGTTCGTCGTCCTGGCACACGAAGCGATGAACCTGAAGAACTACAAACTGGCGACGAAGTGGATCATTGCGACGACCGCGCTCGCATTCGTATTCCTCGGGATCAAGTCGTACGAGTACTACGGCAAGTGGGACCACGACATTCTCCCCGGCCACGTCGCCGAGAGTCCCCGGCAGGCCCTCGACAAAATGGTTCGCGAACTGGACGCGGGCGCCGGACTCCTCCCCTTGCAGCAGGAAGAGACCAAACTGAACAACCAGATCGCCTCGCTCAAGGGAAAAAGCGCAGAGGGACTCGAAAAGCAGCGAGACGCGGTCCAACAGAAGATTCGCGACCTCGGTCCGGTGCTGACGGGGTATAGTAAACTCAAGGAGCAGGCCAAGTGGGGCCAGATGACGCTGGACGAAGCCCGAGAGGGCCTGCGGACGCTGAAGAGTACTGACGGGATTGGCAAGCAGTTTCAAGGGGTGCATGAGCCCCACCCGATCCTGTGGGGCAATACGTTTGCCTCGATCTACTTTTTGATGACCGGTTTCCACGCACTTCACGTGGTCATCGGAATGATCATGTTCGGACTCATCATCGGTCTGGGTATGGCAAACAAACTCGGTGCCCAGCACGCCGTCCTGGTCGAAAACTGCGGCCTGTATTGGCACTTTGTCGATCTGGTCTGGATCTTTCTGTTCCCGTTGATCTACATCGTCTAGACACCAGGCGAGCGGGGGGCGTGAGCCCCCTGGTTGCACACAGGCGTCGCGCGACTCACTAGCCAACGCAGGCGGGGCGCCACGCTGAATCGAACATAGTCACGTAATTCTCGGAGTTCATCGAATGTCGGACGAACATGCAGTGGCCACCGCCGGCGATCACGCGGAGCACGAGGTGCATCACGCGTACGTCAATTACTGGCTCATTTTCGTGATCCTGTGCGTCCTGACGGGGTTTTCCGCGCTGGCCGACAAAATGACCGATTGGAACTACCTCGACAAAGGAGTCCTTCTCACGTTCATGGTTCTCGCCGTCGCGTGCGCCAAGGCCATGTTCGTCATGCTGTACTTCATGCACCTGAAGTTCGAGGGGAAGTGGAAGTTCGTTCTGCTGGCCCCCACGATGATCCTGGCCATGGCAATTCCGGCAGCCCTCATGCCCGACATCGGTTCACACTACTATGACTATCAGGTGCCGCAGCTCGAACCGGGCGCCGCCCCGGCGGATGCGGGACATGGCACGGATGCCGCTGGAGAGCATGGCGCTGCTAAAGCGGCGCACTGATGTCTGCGCCCGCGGCGATTTCGGTCAGAGAGGTCTCTCACCGGTACGGCGACCGGCCTGCCCTGCACAAACTCACGTTTGACGTCGCCCCCGGAGAGATTTTCGGCCTCCTGGGCCCTAACGGGGGAGGCAAGACGACGCTGTTCCGCATCCTCGCCACGCTGCTGCCCGTGCAGGAAGGGGAGGTGCGCATTCTCACCTTCGACGTGGCCCGCGACCAGGCTGCCGTCCGCGGCGCGATCGGCGTGACATTCCAGGCTCCCAGCCTCGACCGCAAACTGACCGTGCGTGAAAACCTGCGATCGCAGGGGTACCTCTATGGTTTGATGGGAGCGAGGCTCCGCTCGCGGATCGACGAGTTGATCTCACGGCTGGGCCTTGCCGATCGAGCAGCCGACCGGGTTGAATCGCTTTCGGGAGGCCTCGCCCGCCGCGTCGAGATTGCCAAGGGATTGCTGCACGATCCCCAGGTTCTGCTGCTCGACGAACCAAGCACCGGACTCGATCCCGGCGCGCGGGCCGACCTGTGGCGCTACCTGCGGCTCCTCCAGGAAGAAGCCGGCGTCACAGTGCTCATCACGACGCACCTGATGGAAGAAGCCGAGCGCTGCGACAAACTGGCGATCCTCGACTCTGGCCGGCTGGTGGCGCTGGGGACCCCTGCCGAACTTCGCGATTCGATCGGTGGGGACTGCCTCACCATCCAGGCCACAGCGTCCGAAGATCTGGCCCGGCGCATCGCCGGACGATTTGACGTCACCCCACAGGTCGTCGGAGGCCAGATTCGCATCGAAACGGATTCCGGACAGGATCTGATCGGTCCCTTGGTCGCAGAATTTGGCCGCGAGACGTCATCGATTACACTGGGAAAAGCGACCCTGGAAGACGTCTTCATTCAGCGCACGGGCCACAAGTTCTGGGATGCTTCGGCATCCCCCATTTCGGTGCCCGCCACGAAAAAACATCGATGATCGTTTTGCAACACGAGAATCTGGAAGCGTCGAGGCGTCCTGTTTTCTGGCTGGCGATCTGGTCGCTGGCGTCGCGCGAACTGGTCCGGTTTTTCCGCCAGAGAACGCGCGTGATCGGCGCCCTGGGACAACCGCTGCTGTTCTGGTTCCTGTTCGGTGCGGGGCTCTACGGCAGTTTCAGCCCGCCGGCCTGGGCGCCCCGCGACATGACGTACCAGGAATATTTTTTTCCCGGCGTGGCCGTGATGATCGTCCTGTTCACCGCAATCTTTTCAACGATCTCGATCATCGAGGACCGCCGCGAGGGATTTCTCCAGGGTGTGCTCGCCGCGCCGACGAGCCGGCTGGCAATCGTGCTGGGAAAACTGTGCGGTGGAACGGTGCTGGCGGTGATCCAGGCGGGGCTGTTTCTGGCACTGGCGCCATTCCTGGGACTGGCCCTTTCGCCCCTGGCCGCGGTGGAAGTCTTTCTGTTTCTGACACTGCTGTCGTTCGCGCTGACTGCCCTGGGTTTTCTGATCGCCTGGCCGCTCGATTCGACTCAGGGGTTTCACGCGATCATGAGCATTTTCCTGATGCCGATGTGGCTGCTCTCGGGAGCATTTTTTCCAGCCGGTGAATCGGGCTGGCTGAGCTGGGTGATCGCCGTCAACCCGCTCACGTACGGCGTCGCGGGATTGCGGCGGCTGTTATACGCAGGCCAGCCGCTGCCACTCGCGGCGGGCCTCCCGGCTCTCCCGGTGTGTATCTCAGTCACGGTACTGTTTTGCCTGGTATGCATTGTCGTTTCCGTGTGGCTGGCAAACCGCCGCACGTCGCGCGATATGCGATAAATTGAATCGAACGGTCTTCATGATGCGTCACTCTTCGAACCTGAATTCCATGCGCGGACGGTTGCTCCAATTCCTCCTGGCTGCCCTGGCTTGTCTGGTTGCGCCTGCCTGTCTTGCGCCCATACCATTGGCCTGTGCAGCTGACAGGCAGCCAAAATGGAATCCGGCAGGACTCGAAGACTTCTCACTGACCGAATGCCACGGGCAGACAGTGACGAAGGCCGACCTGCTGGGGAAGCCGTGGGTCGCCTGTTTCATTTTCACGCGCTGCGCAGGCCCCTGCCCCAGGGTCAGCGAACAGATGCAGATCCTCCAGGACCGGCTCAAGGGTCTCGACGTGCGGCTGGTTTCGCTCACGGTCGATCCCGAACGGGACACTCCCGAAGAGCTGCGGAAGTACGCCGAGTACTACAAGGCCGATCCGGAACGGTGGTGGTTTCTCACCGGCGACAAGGACAAGATCTTCCACCTGATCGAACGTGGCTTCCGCATGATCGTGGAAGACGATGCGCTGCAGATTCCCGGCTTCGAGGTCAAGCACAGCACGACCATCATGCTGGTCGACGCAGGGGGGGTGGTCCGCGGCAAATACAACGCCCTCAACGACGTCGAGATGGCCCGGCTGCGGCGGGCGATTCTGGGAAAATCCGACGCCGTTGATCAGGCGATCATCGAGGAAGGCGACGCCAACGAGCGCCGGCAGGCCGAATTGCAGCGTCAAGCCGAAGAGGCTGCCGAGCGCCAGTCCCGCGCTGCCGAGGCCGCCGAGACCCGACCCGTCGTTCCCGCCTGGGTCTTAAGATTGCCGGCGGTCAATGCGTCACTGAACGGGCTGGCAACAGTCCTGCTCATCGCTGGGTTCGTCGCAATCAAGACCGGCCGGCAACAGCAACACAAACGAATCATGCTCACCGCGTTCACGACATCCGCCGTCTTCCTGGTCTGCTATCTCGTCTATCACGCCGCCCTGGCACACTATACCGGCGATGGGTCGCGGCGATTTACCGGTGCCGGCGCCATTCGATACGTCTACTTTTCGATCCTGATTTCCCACGTTCTGCTGGCAGTTGTCGTCGCCGTGCTGGCGCCGACGGTGATCTACCGTGCGCTGAAGAACCAGATCGAACGCCATAAGCGCCTGGCCCGTATCACGTTTCCGATCTGGCTTTACGTATCGATCACCGGGGTTATAATCTATTTCATTCTGTACCACTGGCCTGTCGGGCCAGCCTGATGCGAAGAGTGCCAATCATGCGTCCCGGATTGAGATCGATTGTATTTGCGTCTGCCGCGCTCGGCGGCCTGATGCTGCTGGCCGGGACGGCCCAGGCCTGTCCGATGTGCAGCCTGTCGATCGCCGAAGAAGACATGCTCCCCAAAGCTTACATGTACAGCATTCTGTTCATGCTGGGGATGCCCGCGACCGTCTTCGCCGGGATCGGGAGCGTGGTCTTTCTGAAGTTCCGCCAGTTCAATGCGGACCAGCCCGGCATCGCCGGCGATGATCTGGTGACCCGCGACGGTACCAGCGAATAGGCCGGCAATCTGCCAGTGCAGACAGCCGCCGGGCCATTCGACGTCGATCACGCACCTCACGTCCGATTGGCGGGCACCCGCGACTCGACCAGTGGGCGATTGCGTGGCAGCGGCGAGTTAAAGCCGATTTGCCCCGCTGGCTTTCCCGTCTCGTGACCACTCCGGTACGCCAACCAGGCAGCCTCCCAATCCCACATCCCGCCTTCGAGAAACTGCAGCACGAGCAGCTTTTTCACTTCGTCCATCTCGGCGAAGCTGAAGCCATCGGTGGCACTGACCACTTCCTCAGGATCGACGGCAGCCACGATGTCGGCATGCCAGCGCTCGACGACAAACCGGCGTCGCAGTTCGGCATCGGGACGGGGAAAATGGACGAACAGGTCGATGCGCCCCGGCCGGCGGAAGGCCGCGTCCAGTTCGGCGACCCGGGCGTTCGACGTGAACAGGTACACGATCCCCTCGCGCGAGTGCAGTCCGTCGAGTTCGGTCAGGAACGTCGTGCGGTCCGAATTGTTCCCTTCCTGATCGCGCAGGGCCTGATCGAGGTCGTCAAACAGGATCATCCCGGGGCCATCCAGTTCGAACAGCTCCCGAACATCCCCGCAGCCCCTGGCCGCGATGTAGTCCTGACAAGAAACGCTGCGCCAACGCAACCCGCGGCGATGGCACAGCGACAGCAGCCAGCGACAGGCCATTGTTTTTCCGTTTCCAGGTGTTCCCAACAGCAGGATTCCTCGCTTCTGTGGAACACCGTAGGTCTGCAACCTCCGGCGGCCATGTGCCAGAAACCCGATCGTCTCCTGCCAGAGCCGGTGCCGGTCCCCCTCCAGCATCACCGGAGCGACCACATCCATCGAGTTGCGCTCCAGGCGCCGCAGAAACCGATACAGTCGCCGATGATGCTCAATGGGGACTGCCCAGAATTGATACCACTTCCAGACGTGGATGCTGGTATGAGGGGCGGTGACCTTCGCGAGGCCGACGGCCCGGCCTTCCATCTCGACTCGGAACCGCTCGAGACCGAACGCCAGGTCCTGCCCCTTGGGTCCGCTCGTGAATCTGAGAAACGGGAATTCGGTTTTGAGACCGGTGCGCAATTCGAGCCGCAGACTGCGGCGCAGGAGCTGTTCGACGTCCCAGTCGAGGTAGACGGCCCGAACGGGACAGCCGAGCAGATCCGCCGCCCGAGACAGGCAGAGATCGTGATCGCGTTGGAGATCGCAAAGTTTCATGGGGAGAGCGACACGGGAGATGCGAATCGGGTTCGCCTCCAGCCGCCGCTCGGAGAATCGCGCAGCATCCCACCGTCGGTGATTGCCTGTGCCCCGGAAATCTCCCGGCACGACGGCCAGAAGAAAACGAGACTGCTCCTACCCCCCCTCGTAGGCGACCAGGCTGCGGACGTCGTAGCCGGCAAGCTTCTGTCGTCCGTTCAACGGCGAAAGTTCGATGATGAACGCGCAGCCCACAACTTTGCCTCCCAGCCGTTCGACGAGCCGGCAGGTGGCCTGGCAGGTTCCTCCGGTAGCCAAGAGGTCGTCGACCACCAGACAGCGCTCACCCCGCGTGACGGCGTCTTTGTGTATCTCGATGCAGTCGGTCCCGTATTCGAGCTGGTATTCCTGCCGCTCAACCTGCCAGGGGAGTTTCCCCTTTTTGCGAGCGAGGACCATGCCGCAGTTCAGGTGATGCGCCAGCGCACCACCGACAATGAATCCTCGCGATTCGATGGCCACGACCTTGTCGACCGGCGTGTAGCGGTAATGCGCGACGAATTCGTCGATCGCCCGTTTGAATCCCCACTGGTCCTGAATCAACGTCGTGATGTCGCGGAACTGGATGCCCGGTTTGGGGAAATCGGGAATCGTGCGGATCAATGCCTTCAGTTCGTTCATGAAGTATGCCTCGATTGCAATGTCTGACCGCCGATAATCCTCGTCGGTCCGCGGCAGAAGTCAACAGCAGCTATGAGAACGGTTGAGGAAATACGGCAAGGCCTGGCCGGTGTCAGGCCCTCTTCATCTTCTTCGAGAGCCGGTAAACGTAGGCCAGGATCTCGGCCACGCCCTCGTACAATTCGACGGGAATTGCCTGCCCCACCTTGACCATGCGGTAGAGCGCCTGGGCCAGAGGTTTTTTCTCGACGATCGGAATTCCATTTTCAATGGCCACCCGTCGAATGCGGGCTGCCAGCTGGTCTTTTCCTTTGGCCAGCACGATCGGCGCTTCCATTTTCTCGGGGTCGTACCTGACGGCGATCGCGATTTCGGTCGGATTGGTAATGATCACGTCGGCGTTTTTCGCCTGCAGCACCTGACGGGCGCTGGTCAATTTGCGGTGTGCTTCCCTGCGCCTCTGTCGAATGTGCGGGTCGCCTTCCATATGCCGCATTTCGTCGCGAACTTCCTGCTTCGTCATCTTGATGTCCTGCTCGAATTTCCAGAGCTGGAAGCCGTATTCGAGCACAGCCAGTACGACCAGACCCAGGGCCATTTGCCACGCCAGCGCCACCAGCCAGCCGCCGAGCTGGCGGCAGTACGCAGCCGTTTCCAGGTCGAGGCTCTGAAGAAAGCCTGGTAATCGGCCCGAGACGAACCCAAACACGATCGCGCACGCGACCACCAGCTTGAGCAGGCTCCCCGCCAGGCGCACTGTGCTTTGCAGCGACATCAGCCGCTTCATGCCCGAGAGCGGATTAATGCGGCCGAAATCGGGCGACAGCGGCTGGGTCGTGATCACAAATCCGACCTGGGCTGCATTGACAGCGACTGCGGCGACGACGACCAGCGCCATTCCCGACAAAACGGCGCCGGCCACCGCGCGCGCCAGATCCCAGATATGCGTCGTCACCCCAATCCGATCGATCTCGGTCCAGGCGGGAGCCGAGAGAGACTTGCGCAGCACGTCCACCAGCGAAGTCGCCAGGTCGCCGCCGAAAAAGTACAGAACAGACGCAGCCGCCAGGACCGAAACGGCGACGTTCAGATCGGTGCTCTTGGCGACATTACCCCGCTCGCGAATCTCCTCCCGCCGGCGATCGGTCGGTAGTTCTGTTTTGTCGCCGCTGTCAGAGTCTTCAGCCATGTCCTACAGATCCACCGTGATCGTACCCATCGGCAACGGCAGGCTCGCCTCTCGCCTGTTTCCGCACGCAGCGGCCTCGTCACAGCCCCGTCAGCACTCGCTGCAACTGTTCAATTCCACCCGGAATGATCCGTGCCAGCGCTTCGGCAACTGCCGGCAGAATGAGACCCAGGAGGAATAAGCCCATCAGCGTACGGACAGGAAAACCCACCACGAGCACATTGAGTTGGGGAATCGTGTGTCCCAGGAAACCCATCGCCATGCCGATCACGGCCATCGTTCCCATGATGGGAGCCGAGACTTGAACCGCCAGCACCAGCGACTGATGAACCAATCCGCTGAGGAATTCGATAGCGGTCGGCGACACCCAGGCATATCCCACGGGCATTGTTTCAAACGTGTTGACCAGGCCTGAGATGACCAGGTGATGCCCGCCGGCGATCAGAAAGATCGCCAGGCCGAGCTGATAAATCAATTCGCCCGACAACGACGATTCGGTCTGGAACTGGGGATTAAATACGTTCCCGAGCGACATGCCGATCTGCTGGTCGATCAGACCGCCCGCCATTTGCAGCCCGGCCACGACGATCAGAACACCCAGACCCAGCGCAATGCCGACGGCAAATTCAACGAGCGCCAGACCGGCAAACTCAATCAGCGTCGCCGGTGCGGGGAGTGTCAGAAAGAACTCGTCGGCTGCCAGACCGTCCCCCTCGCCCTTGCCGGCCCGTTTGAGCAGGCCCGCGATCGGCACTGCGAGCGAGTGGGGAACTTCGTCGATCGTCAGCAGTCGGTCCTGGTTACGATCGAGCGCTGCGAACGTCCGGGCGTGATCGCGCATGAGCAGCGCCGGCGTGATGACCAGCGACATGGCGAGAACGAGCAGTACGCGGATCTGCACGGGAATCGCCGGGTGTCCGAAAACCGGTCCAATGACGACCAGTCCGCTGATCCGCGTGACGATCAGTACGAAGGCAATGAATGCACCGGTCGCCCCCTGCAGCAGGTAGGCCAGCTCCGAGCCGGGAACGAAATCGAATCGCAGATTGGAGAGCAGCGCGTCCACGGGCAGTCGGCACCACAGGATCGGTCAGATCGGGGACTCAAAACGTCGAAGGGATTTCGAGAAACAGTGCGGTTGAATATTCCATCAGCCGCTGGATCGCCCAGGGGAGGACGATCAGCATCGTCAGCGTCATCAGCACAATCTTGGGGACGAGGTTGAGAGTCTGTTCCTGAATCTGGGTGACTGCCTGAAGAACGCTGATCAAGAGCCCGACAATCATCGAGACGATCAGTACCGGTGCTCCGACGAGCAATGCCATGTGCGTCGCGTTGCGAACGAGATCAATCGCAGTTTCCAGTTCCATAAAACAACCTCGCGATCGTACCCTGGGAATTTCGGTTTGAAAGGCAGGCGCCCGGAGATCAGATTCGCGAAACCTGGACGGTCGCTGCCGGTCATCGCGCGCGTGTCGCGCACCTATCCCGATGCCGAAATCCGGACGCTGTCGAGCAGCATGCCGACGGTGAGCGCCCAGCCATCGATCAGCACAAAGAGCAGCAGCTTGAACGGAAACGACACCAGCGTGGGTGGCAACATCATCATCCCCATGCTCATGAGCACCGTCGAAACCACCATGTCGATTACGAGAAACGGCAGGAAGATCTGGAACCCGATCAGGAAAGCCGTTTTCAGCTCGCTCAGCATGTAGGCCGAGACCAGCGTCGGCAGGGGCACATCGCTCCAGTTGACTCCCTGCGAATCGCTTTTCCCATTTTCCGGGTTGCCGTCAGGATGTTGATAGTCGAGAAACAGCCAGACCGTGTCGGTGTTGTTGGCCCGCACGATCTGCCCGCGCATGAACTCGCGGATCGGACGGGCCGTGTTGTCAAACGTCTGAGTCAGAGTCGGCTGCGGCTGGCCGGGCTCAGGGTTCGTATAGGGACGAATGCCCTCGTCATAGCTCACCTGCCAGACGGGAGCCATGACCATGAATGTCAGAAACAGGCACAGTGTGATGAGCACCTGGTTCGGTGGCAACTGCTGAGTCCCCAGCGCCTGCCTGAGCAAGCTGGTCACGATGATGAATCGGATGAAGCAGGTCGTCATGATCAGAATCGACGGGGCCAGGCTCAACACCGTGAGCACCACCATCAGATTGATCGTCGAACTCAAGCCCCCGGGGGAAACCAGCTTCTCCGGCTGAAATCCCGCGGGAAATGCAGAAACCCCTTCCTCGGCCGGATCAGATTCGGTCACCGGCACGTCCTGCCGCGGGAGCTTGGGCTCTCGCGGTTCGCGGCGCTCGGTGGTTGACTTTCCTGCGGTCGTTGAGATTCCCGAATTGGGAACGGCTCGTACTTCTCCCTTCGTCCTGCTGGTTGATTGGGCCGGCAATCCGCGCCCGGAAATTGCCAGGCAGCACAGCGCCAGACCCACCCACATGAACTTCGACAGTCCCCGGCGCGAGGCCGGGCGCACCGTCTTAGAGGTGCTCATCCGGCCTCCTCTTCGGAGCGGCTGGACACCGCTTCACGCGTCACGATCCGTCCCGATTGGCTCAGTCGCTTCTGGAGGCGGAGGACGGCGGCGTCATTCTCCTGATCGGTCGGCGGCTCGACTGGCGCCTCAGGTTCCGCCTCGAGTGGGGACGCGTTTTCATATTTGCGGAAGAACTGGCTGAACCCCTGGGCGAGCGACGGTGATTCGCGCGACTCGCACATTCCGGCCAGAGAGTCGATCTCGACAGGATCGGTGATTTCCGAGAGGGTCGTCAGACCTTCCTGGCTCGATCCCAGAACCAGCAGCCGTGACCCGCAACGTACCAGGTGAATCGTGTGGCGGTAGTCGAGCGGCTTGCGACCCAGGATTTTGATGACTTCGGGTGGGAGCCCCTTCTGCGCCGCCGGCAGGCTCTTGCGAAGGAGTTTTGCCGAAAGCAGAACGAGGGCCAGCACGGCGACGAATCCGCCCAGCGACGTCCACCAGCTCGTTGCGGCCGAACGGGGTTTCGACCCCGGGAGAGCGGTCGTCGTCTCGGTCCGCAGCTTGCGCTCCGAAGTACGGGGCGGAATGGTCTGCGAGGTGCGGTCCACCGGGTCAGCCGATTGTGCGGCGCCAGCCAGCAGCAGGCCGGCCAGCAGCACCAGTCCAATTATCCGACTGCCCCTGGCCATCTGTGATCTTCCGGTCATCTTACACCAGCGCCGGAGCGAGAATCTCGGCCACACGGACGCAGAAGTTGTCGTTCAGAACCAGCACTTCTCCGCGGGCGACGAGCCGACCGTTCACGAGGATGTCGACCGGATCGCCGGCCAGCTTGTCGAGCGCGACGACCGAACCTTCCCGGAGCTTGAGAACGTCTTCAATGAGCAGTTCGGTGCGGCCCAACTCAATGCGTACATTGAGTTCGACATCCTTCAGGTTTCCAAGTTCGCCGGCCGTCTCGGCTGAAGCGCCTTCGTTAAACGCCCTCAATTCAAACGGACGGGCGGCAGACGTGCGGTCGCCATTTCCCGCACCGCGAGCGAGATCGGGGGCGACTGCCTCAGCGAGCCTCGCCGAGGCCTGCTCGAGCAGTATCTCGGGACTGACGGCAGCAGGGGCCCGGTTGTGTTGCTTGAGCAGCGCATCGATATCGCCGGGACTCATCGGATGACTCGCCGCGGTGCCGGCCGCCGAGTGGAACTTCACATCGGGGCTGGCGCCGGCGACACTGGCCGGGACCGCCTGCGACGGAGCACCCCCTCCGCCTGCCGAGTTCAGCAGCGCTTCGATTTCAGCCGGGTCGAGCACGTCGTCGTTGGCGTTGGCCACGGCAGTTCCTGTTACTGTTCCATGATTCGGACGTCGGTGATCACGACTTCAATCACGTAGGTCTTCTGCAGCAGGCGATTGATCTCTTCGCGAATCAGTCGTTTGATGGTTCCCAGGTTGGGATCATTCATCTCTTCGAGGCTTGAACTGCGAACGATCTTGTTGACTGCCTGGCGGATCCGGGCCGTATGGCTTTTGATCTGGGATTCGAGATTCGAAGCATGCTTCGAACTGGCCACGGCCGACAGCTTGAAGTCGACGTGAATGATGACCCCCGGAGCTGCCGTGCCGTTCGAAAAACTGAAGTCGCCCAGGGCCACTTCGGCGAATTCTCCCTCGGGACCCTGGTGCTCGTCGGCACCCCCATGGTGTTCCGCGGTGCCGTGCCCCTTGTCTTCGGATTTATGAGTGCTGTCAGAGGAGCTGGAACGGTGCGGGAGAACGACGGCTGTCACCACCGCCTGGACGATGATGACAATCACGACGATTCCGGCGAGCAGCAGCCATTTGAAGGCCTTCTTTTTCGATGGAGCGGGCCCATCGACCGCGGGAGCCTCTGCCGGTTTCGACTGTTCGGCTACGTCTGCAGCCATCCGATCACCCCTCCCACATGAAAGTCGTGGCAGTTGGCGCGCCGGAAGCTGCGGGTGCCAGTGCTGCCCAGAGAATTTGCGGCAGCTATATACGAATCTATGGAAAACTCGTCAACCCGATGATTCGGGGGGCTGATCGCAACGGCTCGTGGGCCTCGTTTGCGGCATTTCAGAAGAATCGCCGAAACTTCCCAGAATCGCCAGTTTCGCTCCCCTGCGGTTCCTTGAACCGCGGCTGCGATTACCCGCCGGGAATGACCCGGACGAGTCGGGCGTAATCGATCGCCCGGCGGACGACTTCGTCGCTCCCCTCGCGAACGATCAGGCGCTCGTTCGTCGTGAGGGTGATGTACGTATCGGGACGAGCTTCGATGAACCGGATCAGGTCGGCGTTGACGATGAACTCTTCGCCTGACAGGCGAGTCAACTTGATCATGGCATCATCGTCCCAGAGTCAGCAGCACGTTGACCAACTGGTCAACCGAGCTGATCACTCGCGCGTTCCCCTGGTAGTTGGTCGAGGCCACGATCAGGTTGACCAGGTTCTTCCCGATGTCGGTATTCGACTGCTCCAGCGCACCGGACCGAATCGTTCCGGCGCCGAACGTCCCGGGAGCAGTGATCTGCGGCAGGCCTGACGCAATCCCCTGCGTAAAATTGTTCGTACCGGCCTGCACCAGCCCCTGCGGATTCGGAAATCTGGCCATCGCGATCTGCCCAAGAGTGCGCGTGATCCCATTGTCGAACGCACCGTTGATGACACCGCTGTTGTCGATGACGTAGCTCGTCAGCGTGCCGGGGCTGGTTCCATTCTGACTGACAAGATTCAGCGTGCTGCCGGTCGATGAGATTCCGGAAATCTGGCTGAAATCGAACGTGAACAGCATCGGATTGGTGGCCGACGTGGTGCTGCGGTCGATCGCAAACTGGGCAGTCGAGCTGCCGGTGACTTTGCCCGTGTTGTCAAACGTGATCGTGCCATTGCCGATGGCAATCTGCGGCCCGCTTTGATCGGCCGATTCGAGCAGATAGCGGTACGTCGTGTTATTCGGCGATTGCGCTTCCTTGTAGGCCGTCATCCGGACGTTGAGCGGAGTGCCCAGCGAGTCGTAAGCCGTGAAGGTGGTCGTCGCGCTTTCACCATCTGCTGTTTGACTCGGAATGAAGCTGATCGGTACGGCAGTGCCACCCGCCGTCATCGAGCCGATCGGAAGATTGAAATCGTCGGCGGTCCCCCGGTTTCCTTTGACGAGAATCTGACCACTGCCGTTGATGGAAACGCCAACTGGAATCGCGTCGGCATCCACGGGTACGGTCCCCCCCGTCTGGAGGCCCAGCGTGCCGCTGATGAATGCTTCGAGATCGGAAACCTTGGTGGACGCAGTGACAGCCAGCGTCTTGGCGCCCATGGTTTGCCCGCCCTTGGTGGGAGCGAGGCTGATCGTTTGTCCGACCGTAAACAGAGGGACCAGCGGATTGGCGGTCGTCGACAGGTTTGACAGCAGTGTCGAAGCCGTCGCCGCAGCCGGCCCGCTCATATCAGTCAGGGCCTGACTCGTTTCCAGAGTTCCCTGCGTGGCCAATACGCCTTGCGGTGAGAGGGCGCCTCCCATCTTGATGTTTGAGGTTGCCTCGGCCAGGTGGAGCGTCCCGAGCGGAATCTGCAGCGGAGCGAGGCCGGTGGTCACCAGATTGAAATTCGAGTCGACGCCGTAGCCCATCACCTGCTGACCCGCGGAATTCGTCAGTTGATTTACCGAATCAAGTCGAAATTCGCCGTCGCGCGTGTAGACCTGGCCACCCGTCGTCCCATCCTTGAGAACGAAGAATCCGTCCCCCTGAATGGCCAGGTCGGAAGGGGTACTCGTGGAAGTGATGCTCCCCTGGCTGAAATCGGCGGAAATTCCGGCGACTTCAGCTCCCAGCCCGATCTGCATCGGGTTCGTGCCGCCGTTGGTGGAACTCGGAGCCGATCCAAAACTCATGGTCTGAGCCAACTGAGTCTGGAACGAAACGTTCGAGGCCTTAAAGCCCGTCGTCCCGGCGTTGGAGATGTTGTTGCCGAGAACGTTGATCTCGGTTTCGTTCAGGGCCAGGCCGTTCAGCGACGTATTGAGAGCGGATGTCAAACCCATGATGACCCCCCCCGAGGTCTGCGATCAAGAGACTGTCCTGCGGTAATTGCACATCGGCGGCGGCTCAGCCGCGGATTCCGATATCTCCTTGTATCGGCCATCCGCACAGCAAATCCGCTGTTTTTGTTGCAAACCGCAAAATCCGACCGGTACGTCCATTCCAGGGTCAGCGGACGGCAACTCATTTCCGCGATGGCAGTTGCGATACGGCAACCGCCGTCGACCGCGATCCTGGCGCGTCTCGCGCACCACGATTCGTCGCGGCCGGAAGGGGCCGACCGAAACTCGATCACCGTCCGCGCGGGCTACTGCAGCGCGACGCCGGTGACGTTGTTAATACTGACTGCACTGGAGCCGATTCCGATCATCAGCGTCCCGTTTTGCAGGGTCACGCTGTCTGCGACTCCGCTGACCGGCTGCCTGTTGGCGTCGGTTCCGGTCACGACCTTACCCAGAAAACTGGCTCCGGCCGCCATCTGCTGATTGTTGGCAAATCCAGACAGCGTGCTGTTGAGCTCGACATTGGACTGTAATGATTGCATCTGCGAAAGCTGCGACAGCAGATCAGCATTGCTGACCGGCTGCGTGGGATCCTGATTCTTCAATTCAGCCAGCAACATCGTCATAAAATCCTGCGACGTCAAGGCGGCGAACCCCGTCATCGCGCTGCTCCCGCTGGCGGAACTGCCTGACGTTGCGCTGTTATTGGAAGCGATGCTGGAAACGCTCATGAATGATTCCTTTCATCTGGTTTGTTCGGTTGTGTCCCGGGCGATCAAATCGGCGGTTTCCTTCAGATCATCACGTCGAGGGATGTCAGCGGCTTGCGAAAATCAGGACGCCCCGGCGCCGGCAGAGCGGCGATCGGGTCGGAATTGTCAGATGCTGCCGGTGGCTGTTCCCACGGCAGGCCCCCCTCCGGTTGCTGGGAAAACGAGGGGTCGGTCGAACCTGAGCCACTCGAACCTGTGCCGGAGCCGGCCAGCCGCACGTCAATGCGGTCAAAGTTGACTCCCTGCTGGGTCAGCGATTCCTTCAGTTGGGAGAGATTGTCAACCAGAATCTGCTGGGTGGTCGAAGTCTGGGCTTCGAGGCGGGCCGACATGACGCCGTCCCGGAACGACACGTCCACCTGGAGTGCACCCAACTGCGGCGGGTTGAGATGCAACTGCATCTGCTGCCCGCTCGAATGAGTTAACTGGAGCGCGTACGTGACCTGCTCGATGACCTGCGCCGGATTTATGGAAGCCAGAGGCGCCGCCTGGCCGCCGGCGCCGACGGTCGAATTCAATTGCAGTGAGGCAGGCGCGGCGCCGAATGGCAGAACGCCGGGATTTGGAATTCCGGGTTGCCCGGCTCCCGCGCTCGTGTCCGTGGAGACGGAATTCTGATTCCCATTCCCGACATCCGGCACAGTGCTGGTTGATCCCTGCTGGTTCGCAGGTAAGGCTCCCGCAATCGAATTCGCAAGCGTCGCATCCATCGGTGCTGGCCCTGCGCCGGGGAACGTCACAACCTCAGACGCAGGGCGCGCGTCGCTGCTCGACGCATTCCCGGCGGTCCCGGGATTCGGCGGTCCGCCCGTTGCGGGTGGCAAACTCGAAATCGAAACGTTGATTCCAGTCGCCACCACGGGGGCAATCGTCTCGCCGGGGGAGCCGGATTGAGTCTCGCCCATCGAATTCCCGCCGGCGGCTGCGCCGGTTTGCTGCGAGATCACCGCCTTCGAGACCGGTGGTTGCGGCGGCAAGATTTGCGCGATGGTCGTTGTCGTCGCCGCGATGGTAACGACGTTCGGGGCGACTGGCAGGATCGTCACGGCCGGCGGCTCGACGGTCACGGGGGCTGGAATGACGTTGTTCGATTCGGGATTCGGAGGAATCGACGAGGCCGCTGTTTCCGACAAATGTGTCGAATTCAACAACGTGTCGGTCGCACTTGCCAGGGTCGGCGGTTGAATCTGATCGAGAGCGGCCAGCAAGCCTTTCGGTGCTGTTCCGGCTCCCGCCTGGATTGCGGCCGTTGTGACGCTGCCAGTGTCGGACGAATTTGCAACGTCGGGAGCGGGGGTGTCTGCGGCGGCGACCGCCTGCGATTGCAGCAGGCTGTTGATCAATTGCGCGGGGGCCGATCCGGGACTCGGGGCTGACGCGTTTGCCGGCTGACCGGCACCCGCGGGAGCTGTTGCGATCGGGTCCGCGGCGGGTGCCTTGTCGATCTGAACAACGGCGGCAGCGGCCAAAGACGCAGCCAGCAGCGCCTGGGGATCTGACGTTCCCGCACTGTTCGGTTGAGGTGCAGCATCCGGCTTGACCGCTGGCCCATCAGGTCCCCTGGCTGGCGCGGGCGACGTCTGGGGTACCGGCTGAGCAGCCGGCTGCGGAGCCGAAGCCTTGCCGCCCGGCGGAGGAACCTGCGCACCTGATTGAGGTCCTGACTGGACCGACGACGACGTACTGATCGAGTTCGACAATACGTCGCCGAACTGCGCACCACCGGAAGCCGGAGCACCGGCCGCAACCTGACTGTCAGGAGGGGGCGCCTGAGCCCCAGCTGGTACGGTCTGCACGTCGGGACGCAGCAGTGAGTCGATGGCAGGCATGGCGGAATTCGTCGTGTTCGGTCTGAATCAGTTGACTGGCTCGGTGTTCGCAGCCTTGCGCTGCGCCTCGAGGATTGTGCGTGCGGGTTCGCCGCGGCTGAGTGCTTCGAAAATCTGTCGCCCGCGTTCGGCGGGAGCATCCTTGCCATCGCCGGCGGCAGGATCCCCTGCCGTCTGGAATTCCTTGAGAATCTTGGCGATTGTTTTTTCGGGCATGCCTTTCATGAGCACGACATTCTGGTCGAGCGGAATCTGCATGAGCTGCCGCACCGCATCTTTGGGGGGCAGAGCCAACAGCACTCCGCGAGCCTGCTCGGTGCTGGCCGCAGTGATTTCGGACTCGATTCGCGCCAGCTCCTCCTCAAACTCCTTGCGCTGGGCGAGAAACTGCTTTTGTTGCGACTCGAGGGCTTCCCGCTTGACGTCGGCCATTCCCTTCAAGGTCATCAGCTCGCTTTCGCGCTTGTCGAACCCCAGGACCTTGATGGCCCGCGCCTCGGCGACCTCGCGGACCGAAGGATACTGCTGTTTGAGTTCGGTTTCATTTTCCGGCTCATCGGCCAGGGTGCGATTCGTGAGCACCAGCTTGATTTCCTGCAGATGGTGCGCACTGATCATGCCGCGGTTCCAGAGCGTGATCAGGACTGTCGATTCGGCCGCAACGACCGTCGTGCACAGACACCCGATGATGATGAACAGATATTTCATTGAGAGAGAGTCTCCCCGACCCGGATCGCCCGCCAGGTCTCTTCGCGTTCGCGCTCCTCACGCCGTTCGCTGTTATAGACAAACTCGGCCCGTTCATTCTCGGCCAGCTTTTCGAGAGATTTGACGGCCTGATCGGCGCGTACCAGTGCCAGTCGGCATAACTCAATCTGTCGGGCGATCGCCGTCCGCTCGCTGTCGATTTTGCCGATGTCTCCCGAGAGGTGCCCGGCATAGGCCCGGCGCGCGACACTCGCGTCGACATCAAGACCAGCCGCGTCGGTGCCAAGACTCCGCAATTCATCGATCTGGTGGCGTCGTTCGGTGTCCGTTTCGGCCCGCCGGGCGGTGAGTTCGCTGTCGTGGCGCAACACGTCCGCCAGCAGTTGCTGACACTGGTCGCGGTGATTCCGTCGCACCTTGAGCAGCGGATCGAATTTGAATGCGAATTTTTTCACGACGGTCTGCTTACGGCCGTGCCGTTGAGTTCAAAAGGCTGTTGCGCAACTGGACCAGTGACGAGAGGCCAGCCACTGCCGACGGGAAGGCGACCCGCTCAGACAATCCCTGCCGCAGGAATTTTTGCGTCTCATCGCGCATCTTGATCGCCACGTCGACCAGCGGATTCGATCCGTTCTGGTAGGCGCCGATCGAGATCAGGTCCTGAGTCTCCTGATATGCGGCCAGGAGCTGCTTGAGCGTGTCGGAGTTGCGGCGATGTTCATCAGAGACGACGTCGGGCATCGACCGGCTGATGCTCGACAGAACGTCGATCGCCGGCCAATGCGCCTGATGCGCCAGTTTACGCGACAGCATGATGTGGCCGTCGAGAATACCACGCACCGTATCTGAAATCGGTTCGTTGGCATCATCAGCTTCAACCAGGACGGTGTAAAAACCGGTAATACTTCCCTGATCGGTTTTACCGCTACGTTCCAGCAACTTGGGCAACAGCGCGAAAACGCTTGGTGGATAACCTCTTGTGGCCGGCGGCTCGCCCGCCGCCAGCCCGATCTCGCGCTGCGCCAGGGCGAATCGCGTCACGCTGTCCATCATCAACAGGACGTCGCGGCCGGCATTGCGGAAGTACTCGGCGATCGCCGCCCCGACGTACGCGGACCGCAGTCGCACCAGCGCCGGCTCGTCGCTGGTGGCCGCCACGACCACGCTCCGTGCCAGCCCCTCGGGCCCCAGGTCCTTGTCCAGGAATTCGCGGACTTCGCGACCTCGCTCCCCCACCAGGACGACGACGTTGACGTCGGCCGTGCTGCTGCGGGCCATCTGCCCCATCAGCACGCTCTTGCCCACACCGCTCCCGGCGAAGATTCCGAGTCGCTGCCCCTTGCCGCAGGTCAGGAGCGCATCGATCACCCGAATTCCGGTCCCCAGTGGATCGCTGATCCTCGGTCGGTGGAGCGGCGAAGTCGCCGGGCCCGCCAGGCCGACCCGGTGGGGCAAAGCGGGCGCCGGCAGGGCATCCAGGAACCGGCCCCGGCCGTCGAGTACCCGACCGAGCAATCGGTCTCCCACGCGAACTCCGGGTGCCGACTGGATCAGCGTCACCCGATTGCCGCGACGGGTTCCCGCCAGATCGCCGTACGGCAGGAGCAGAGTTTCGTCGTCCCGAAACCCGATCACCTCGCCCCGGACGGGGCCCCCGCCCTCGGTGACGATCTCGCATACCGCACCCAGCGGCGCTGGAAACCCGGCCACCGAGACTGTCAGCCCGACGATCCTGTTGACGCTGCCCGTGAGGCCCATCGGGAGGATTCGGCGGACTTGTTCGGCAAGTGCTGTCATGCAGAAGTCAGACTGATTTTCAGGAGCGAAGAGCGGGATTTCGTTTGTGTTTTCGCATGACGGATCAGTTCATATTCCGTCCAGCAATTCAGCGGTGATTCGCTCAAGTTGTGTTTCGAGGCGGGCATCGATGACACCATGCCGGGTCTCGACGACACATCCGCCGGGGGTAATCGAATCGTCAGGTGAGAATCGAGCCTCGCCAACCCCCGCCAGACGACCGAGCGCCTCGTCGCCGCAGCTCTGGAGTTGTTCGAGATCGCAGGGATTCATTCGCACCTGGATCTGCGGCTGACCGGCAGCCAGCTGCAGTGCCTCGTGAATCAGGGCCACGCTCACTTCGGGACGTCTCGCGAGTTCGTGTCTGAGCAGCTTTTGGGCAATCGCCGCGCCCAGCTTCACCGCCGCACCTTCCCAGGCGGTGACCCAGCGGTCGCGTTCGATTTTGAGGACCTCGGCCGCAGCCTGAAAGGCGGGCAAGACGGTCCGCAGGCGGTCTTGCGTCAATCTGGCGGCGATCTCGCCAGCCCGCGAATCGATCAGATCCTGGGCTGCTGCCAGGCCTTCACGCTGACCGGCAGCGACGCCCTCGGCGTGCGCGGCCTGGCGGACGGACTCGGCTTCCTGCGCCGCCTGTGCCAGCATCTGCTGGCCGCGCTGGCGGGCATCTTCAACAAACGCGTCACACTGGCGGCGCATGTCGTCGAAGTTGAACGCCGTCGCCGACCCGAGATTGCGGGCGGTGCGGGCTTTGATGACTCGACTGGTGTCTTGAATTGTCATGCGGGTTGGGCTGCCAGGGGCAGGCAGGTTACGCGATCAGCCGCTCGGTCTCACCGGTCGAAACGACGATTTCACCGGCATCTTCCAGTCGGCGCACGGTATCGACAATCTGCTGCTGAGCTGTTTCGACGTCGGTGACACGGACCGGCCCCAGGTATTGCATTTCTTCTTCGAGCATGGCCGCCGCCCGTTGCGACAGGTTGCCCATGATTTTCGCCTTGAGTTCCGCCGACGCCCCTTTGAGGGCCAGCGCCCACTGGGCGTTCTCGACTTCCTTCAGCAGGGCCTGAATCGACTTGTCGTCGAGCTTGAGCAGATCATCGAACACGAACATCAGCCGGCGGATCTGGTCGACCAGTTCCGGATTCTCCTGTTCGAGGCTCTCGAGAATCGCCTTGTTGGTCATGCGATCGGTCACGTTCAGCATCTGCGCGACAGCCGATACGCCGCCGGCTTTTTCAAGCTGCTGAATGAATGTCGAGCGCATCCGCCCCTCGAGGCTCTTTTCGACGTCATGGACCACTTCGGGACTCGTTTGTTCCATCGTTGCGATCCGTCGCACCACTTCCAGCTGCTTGTTGGAAGGCAGCTTCGAGAGGACCTGAGCCGACAGTCCTGGCGGCAGGTGCGACAGGATCAGTGCAATCGTCTGCGGATGTTCTTCGACGACGAATGTCAGCAGGTTTTCGGCACCGGCTTTCTGCAGGAAGCCGAACGGCACGGAACTGAGCGACTGTTTGACCGCTTCCAGGATCGAACCGGCCTTATCCTTACCCAGCGATTGTTCGAGCAGATCGGAAGCGTAATCCATGCCGCCGCGTTCAATATGCACGCGGGCCACTCCTAGGTTGTAGAATTCTTCGATCGCCCCGTCCTGCTCCTCTTTCGTCACGTCGTCGAGCCTGGCGATTTCCATCGTCAGGGCTTCGACCTCTTCCTTCCGCAATTGCCCCATCACCTCGGCCGCCAGCGGCTTGTCGAGGCTCAGTAACACGACGGCGGCTTTGCGAAGTCCAGTCATGGCGCAGAGTTCGGAATTCCGGGAAATTCAAGAAATCGGGCCCCGTGACGGTTTCCCGGGGCGATGTGACGGCGAGCCTTATACCTGAATGAGGGTCAAGCCCCCAATGGGGAATTCGCTGGAATCTGAGGGTTTGCCGCGTTGCCGGCTTGTCATTTGGGGGGTGCCAGCCACCGGCTGATGACGGTCGCCGCCATTTCGGGATTGTCTTTGACCAGTGACTGCAGCCGGTCCCGCCGGGTCGGTTCGCGCTGGATCTGTTCTTCCTCTTCTTCAGCGGCCGCAGCGGCGGCAGCTGTTTTCCCTACCGACGGTCGGCCCGCGGCAGGGGCTGTATCCGGCGATCGTTTCATGCTCCGGTTGAGCATGACCAGCGCCCACAAGGCAAATAGAGCCAGTCCGGCCGGACCACCCCATTGCGTCACCACTTCGTTGACACGCGTCGTCATTGACACCGTGGCGGGCGGCTCTGCTGTTTCGAGGCTGTCATACGAGCTGACTGTCACGGGGTCGGTCGTTCCGTTCATCGGTGGCGGGATCAGCCGCAGGACGCGCTGGGTAACTTCCTTCTCTTTTTCGATCTGAAGCTGCTGGAGCTTCACCTGAAAGGCGGCCTTGTCAGCCTGGTCGATCCCCTGCTTCACCAGGACGTCGCGATAATAGTCCTTGGGAATCACCACGCTGGCCTGCACCGATTTGGGAGTCAAACCGACTTTTTCTGAAACCGTGACCCGCGTCCCGACCGGAACGCTGTCGGTCGATACCAGTGTCTTCTCGCGGCTCTTGGTGTTCTTGGCGACTGCTTGAGGACGGGAATTGCGGGGCGCATTGGCGACGACTCCCGGCTCGCTCGAAGGGGCCGTGTCGCTGGAGTCTTCCTTCTGCGTGTCTTCGGTCGTCTTGTAGGGGAACTGTTTGGGATCGTATTTGCGCTCCTGCTCGGTCGATGAGGCGACGTTCTCGATGTCGACTTCAACCGCCACGATCGCGTTGGGAATGTCTTTGAGAGCTTCGGCAATGTTTTTCTGATAGTAGGAGGTGAGTGTGCGCTTGGCTTCAACGTAGCCGTTGTTGAACGGGTCATTCTTCTCGGGAAGGCGCGGAGCAATGCCGGTCTTCGTGTTCACCACCGTGACGTCGCCCGGCGCCATGCCGAACGCACTGGCCACGACCTGCCTGAGCGACTGAACGAGCTCCGAGGAAAGCTCGTTCCCACGTCGCGGTTTGACGCTGAGGGTCGCAGTGATCTTTGAATCGGCGCCGAATCCTCGCTTTTGAGAGCGATTGGGGACAAGTCGCGCGTCTTCGATGTCGGGAATCGCCTTGATCATGTTGACGATCTCCATGGTCCTGGCGAAATCCATGCCGTCGCGGCGCTGCGTTTCGCCGCTCATCGTAAACGGGTTGCGATTCAGCGCTTCCTTGAACTCATCCCCAAACCGGTCGGGGACTCCTTCGCCGGTAATCAGGGCCGCGTTGTAGCGCGCCGCCTCGGTCTTCGGAACGAGAATACGCTGGCCGTCGACGCGGAACTGCCCCAGACCTCCTTTGCGCAGCGCCGCCTCGGCGGATTTCAGTTCCTCAGCCGAGAACGCTTTGCCCATCATCAAGGGCTCTTCGGCAGGCCCGATGCCCAGGTACATCACGGTGCCCAGACCCGCCAGGACCAATAGCGGGAGCACCACCAGCGTCATCCGCTGGCTGGGGGCCATGTTGTTGAACAGGTCTCGGAATTGAGACAGTGTTCGCCGCCAGGATTCCATAGTCGCCTTTCAGTGCATTTGGTTCGTCTGAATCAGCCGGTCTCGGGCCCTACATCCGCAGGTCTTTCAGTTCGTTGTAGGCTTCGAGAATCTTGTTTCTGATCTGGAGCATGGTCCGGAACGCCAGGTCGGCTTTCTTGACCGCTGTAAAAACTTCCGCCTGTGTGTAGTCTTCACCGGTCAGCGCGCCGGCAATCATCGACTGCGACTGCCGGTCCAGTTCGTTCACCTGTTCCAGTGACTTCAGCAGCACATCCTGAAAGCTGACATTCCCGGCGGCAGTTCCCGACGGGGCCGGATCCATGCTGCGGGCCGACAGGCGCTCGAGCGGCGGAAGAGCTCCCGAAAAGCTGATGGGTGATGTCATCTCTGCACCGTACCTTCACGGAACTTAAGCGAGGATCTTGAGGGCCTGGTTATACATGCCTTTGGTGATGTCGATGGTGGCCACATTGGCTTCGTAGGCGCGGCTGGCTTCGAGTGCGTTGACGAATTCCTGAGTCAGATCGATCCCCGGATATTGAACGACGCCGTTGGCATCGGCGTCGGGGTGCCCCGGCTGGACAACCTTCCGGGGCGGCGTTTTTTTGTCAACCTGCACGCTGAATTCGACCCCTGTCCCATGGTCTTCGCTGCCGCGCCTGGCCTGTTCGGCCATGAAGGCCACAAACCGGCGCTGAAAGGGAGAGATGTTCCCCTTCTCGTCTCGTGTCGTGTTGATGTTGGCGATGTTGCCGGCGATAGTATCCATCCGTACCCTCTGCGCGACGAGCGCACTGGTGCTCACGTCAAGTGATCGAAACATAATGGCCCGCAGGAATCTCCTGTGTTAGAGTGCGATGACCGGTTTTCGAAATAGACTGTTCGTCAGGCGCGTTCGCTGATCACGGCCTGTAATCTGTTTAACTGCGCGTCCATGAGCTCAATGGCCACGCTCTGCATGATCGAGTTCTTCGTGATTTCCATGACTTCCTGTTCGATGCTGCGGTTGTTGCCATCCTGAAAGGTGAGTGATCGGGGGGCGCTTTCAACGGCTTGCATCAGCGTCTGGGGAAAGAGCTCCCCGGCCGGCCCCTTGTCGGAAACCGTCGTGTAGGACCAGCCGGCCTGCTCCGGCGAGCCTGCCGTCTGCCGACGGGCCACCGCCTCGGCCAGGGCCGCCTTGAATTCGGCGACCGGCAGATCGCGGGTGCGATAGTCGGGGGTACTGATGTTCGCGACGTTTCCCGAGAGGACTTCGTGCCGGCGCTCGGCAAAGGCCGCCACTTTGGCCAGAAGGGGAATGGTCGATGAGTCAAACAGGCGATCCATCATGATTTACTGGTCCAGATCGAGGTGGCGATGGGTGGCAGGGGCCAGACAGTCGCGATAGGCCTGATTGACGCGGCTGCCGCCGGCCACCGCCTGCAATTGGCGGGCCGTCTGCTCGCGGCGGCGCGCCAGCGTATCGGTACTGATCCGCTCGTGCTCCAGCAGTTCGGCCAGCAGGACCTCGGTGTCAGCCAGAGTCTGCTCGCACGCCTGGCGGGTCGCGAGGGCCACGCGGTCGCGCTCGCGGCGCCATTCGTCCCACAGTCGGGGTTCGCGGATCGAGATGGCCTCGAGACGTCCGAGGATCTGCTGCTTACCCCCCAGGAGGCCCAGCAACTGGGGGTAGTCGTCGGTCTCGACCAGTTGCAGTTGTCGCCGCGAGAGTTCCAGCAGGTCGGCGAAACACTGTCGCCGGTCCTGAAACGTTCGGAAGTAGTCGGAGTGAGCAGGCATATCGAAGCCGGTCGGGGAGATGTCAGTTATGGATTCTCATGGCCCAGGCGAGCCAGCGTTGCCAGTCTTCGCGCGATTTCGACGAAGTGGTCGGCGAAAACGCTTCTTCAGGGAGCTGTTTCAGAATCAATTGCGCCTGTGCCAGAGTACTCAACGCCTCGGCCGGCTTTTGCAGGTGGTCGTAACAGTTGGCAATCTGCACGTAGGCAATCAACGAGTCGGGTTCCTGCTGGTAGCGACCGGCACTCGAGCTGTAAGCCGAGATCGCCGCTTCGTACCGCCCCAGGAGATACAGGCAGTTCGCCGTCTCGAAGAAACAGTTGCGCAGCATTCCCTGTCCGGCGTCATCGAGCTGGCCGGCCGACAACCGTGTCTGGAGCAGACCCTGGAGGAGCTGTAGTTCGCGCGTCGCGCGCTCGAGCCGGTCCTGCATTTGCCGCCGGAATTCAACCCGGGCGTTGTCAGTCTCGGCCGTCTTCCAGCGCGCCTCGGGAAACTCGGCGCTCTTTTGCAGCGACCGGGCCAGCAGGAACCGGATTTCAACCGTCTCAGGCGCCGCCGGGTACCGATCGCGATATTCTTCGAGCCGCTGGATCGCTTCATCAAACCGTTCCATGACCACAGTCTGGTGGTCGTTCGCGGCCTCGGATCCGGTCAGGACGACCTGGCCCGTCCGGCGCCGCGCCAGATCGGCCGTGTCATACAGCAGTTTCCCCAGCGAACTCAGGGTTGTCCGCCATTCCAGGGCCGCCGGAGTCAGTTCGTTCGACTCGAGGACTTTCCGCCAGACGGTTTCGGCTTTTTCGACCTCATTGCGCTCCACGTGGCATTGCCCGATCAGGTAACGGGCTTGAAACGCCACCGGGTCGGTGGGGTTGGTGGTGACGGCGTCCTGAAAGTCCTGCATCGCTTCGTCGAGACGGTCGAGATTCATGTAACACTGACCGCGGCGCACCAGTGCCAGCGGCAGGAGATTTGACGCCCGATTGTCGATGAACTGATTCAGGTTCGCGATGGCGCCCTTGAATTCGTGCCCCTTGATAAAGTCTTCGGCGCTCGTCCAGAGTGCGTTGTAATAATCGGTCGTCGAACGGCAATTCTCAGCCAGTTGCGCGTAGGCCTGACCTGATCGTCGCCAGTGCAGTTCCAGTTCTTCGCGACGCGCCGGCTGGCGATCAACGTGTGCTTTGGTGAATTCGGCTTCGAGGTGCTGCGCCCAGCGCTGATTCGCCCGAGCTGTGAATTCGATCGATTGTTCGCGAGGCAGCGTCGGGCTCATCATCTCGGCCAGAGCGATCGCTTCTTCATAAAAGTGGTGCTCCATCCACGAATTCCAGGCATCGACAGCCGTTTCCTGCAGCTTTTTCAGGCTGATCCACCGATTACGGAAACTTCTGGGCCGTGACACCGACCGCAGGACCTGAGCGTACAGTTCGAGTGCTTCTTCGTTGCGCCCCAGCTTGCGCAGCGCCCCGGCCGCACCGAGCCTGGCCGCTGTTGCTTCGTGAGACTGCCCGAAGCGATCCGAAGTCCGCTGAAAGTAGGCGACGGCGTTTTCGAGCTCACCGAGCTGTTCTGAGCAGACCCCCATCAGGTACATCGCCTGAGCGGGGTAGACGCGCTCCAGGCCCACGTCGCGCGACAGGGGATCGAGAATGATCAGTGCTTCGCGGTACTTGCCATCGGCCATCATCGTCTGGGCGCGCAGAATCGCGCTGCCGTGATTGCGGAAACCTTCCCGCGAGACTTTTTCCAGCGCCTGTTCTGACTCGCTGCGCCTGTCCAGCGCCAGCAGGATCTGCGCCCGCTGGAGCCAGGCCGTATCGCGGTCTTCGGTGCGCAGCGTCGCGTCTTCAATCAGTTCGGTATTCAGCGCCAGCGCGGCTTCCATGTTGTGCTTCGAACGTCCGTCCATGTAAATCTGAGTCAGCAACAACCCCACTTCATGCTTCCCCTGCGGATACGTCGTTACCGATTCCTCCAATAGCGGCTGGGCTTCATCGGGCCGGCCAATGCGATACAGACTGATTCCGGCGGCATAGGCCCATTCCGGTCGCCGTTCGTCGGGAATCGACTGCTGCTGAACTTCACGGAGGTAACTGGCCGCCGTCAGGTAGCGCTGGTCGCGCCCGACGTCGTCGTACGCGATGGCGTCACGGAAGGCACACATCCCCAGAACAAAAGCCAGGCCGCCAGGGAATTTGAGATCCTGAAAACCTTTATCCTGGAGCGCCAGTGCCAACCGCCGAGCCGGCTGCTCGCGGTGTTCGTCGAGGTATTTGAGAGCGGCCATAAAATCCCGCTCCGGAGGAACCTCGGGCTCGCGCATCAACGAGATGATGCTGACAGACGACAGAAGCAGTCCACCCAGGATGCCCATTACGTACGGCAATCCTCCCAGTGCGAGCAGGCGGCGCAGTGCCGGCTGCTTCGCTGCCGGAGCGGCTGCCCCCGATTCGACTTGTGCTGGTTTGTCCGTCATGACGGCCCGTAACGTGAGATGTCGAGATCAGGTTCCGGCCGCAGATCGGGCGACTTACCGGCCCCAGGCGAAGTCTGGCGACTCGCACGGCGCAGACCGAAAAGGCGCGCGGCTGCAGAAGGAATCGGAACGGAATTTGAGAAATGAACGTTGGGAGAGAGGAATTGCGGGGGTTGATACCCCGAAATTGCCCAACATGTCAAGGGGGCTTGATCGACCGGCGACGAACATTTTGCCGCGAATGATCTCGGGTCATGGCCAGAACGACGTTCCGATTGAGGAAAAATGCATCTCTCCGGCTCAGGTCGAAATCGGGCGTCAGCCCAGGCTGGCCGGACCGTTGCAGGTCGCCCTGGAATCCAGTAGATACAAGTCGCAACATCCGCACCTTTTCCGCAGGAACTGCCCCATGAGCGCCGAATCCCGCATCACCGAACTGAAACTTGCTCTGCCCGACGCCCCCAAGCCGGTCGCCACGTATCTTCCGTGCGTCCAGGTGGGGCAACTGGTGTATGTCTCCGGGCACGGGCCGCTCCAGGTCGATAAGACGCTGATTACCGGCCGGGTCGGCGCCGACCTCACCGAAGCCCAGGGAAAAGAGGCCGCCCGCGTGACCGGCCTGGCGATTCTGGCCTCATTGCGGACCCATCTGGGCTCGCTCGATCGGGTCGTGCGGATGGTCAAGACGCTGGGAATGGTGAACGCCGCACCCGACTTCAAGAATCATCCCGCCGTCATCAACGGCTTCAGCGATCTGATGGTCGAGGTCTTCGGCGAACCGGGAAAGGGAGCCCGCAGCGCCGTCGGCATGGGCTCGCTGCCCGGGAACATTGCTGTTGAAGTCGAAGCGATCTTCGAAGTGAAGTAGGCTTCGGGCGATGGAGTAATCCTCGTTGCCCGTGAAGAGGCAAGCCCGATTCAGGCCAGTCGTGCCGCTCGGGGAACAGGGAGCACTTCTCGAATCAGTCGCGGTTGCGGCTCGATCCAGTGAACTGCATCACGTAGTACAGCAGTGTGAGCAGGGACTGGAGCGTGGCAGCGACGTAGGTCCAGCCGGCCGCGTTCAGGACGTCCCGCACGGCGACTGCTCCGTCGGCATCGACGATGTTCAATTCCGACAGCACGCGCTTGGCCCGGTTGCTGGCGTCGAACTCGACCGGCAGGTTGATGAGCTGAAACACAACCAGTCCGCCATAGGCCGCCAGCCCCAGAAAGATCAGCTTCGGACTCGACAACACCATCCCGATAATGACCAGGGCGAGGAACAGCCACGGCCCGAAGGTCGCTGCCGGGACGGCGATGTTGCGCATCACCAGGGGCAGATAGCCCTGCGCGTGCTGCATGGCATGCCCCACTTCGTGCGCCGCGATGCCGACAGCCGCCATCGAACGTGAGTGGTACACATCGGAACTCAAGTGCACGGTCCGATCGCGTGGATCGTAGTGGTCCGACAATTCTCCCTGGGTGGCCTCAATCGCCACGTCCTGCAACCCAGCCTGATCGAGGATATGGCGTGCGGCGGCGGCGCCGCTGAGCGGAGCGGGCATCTGCATCGCCCGGCCATAGCTGCTCTTCACCCTGTATTGCGCCCAGAACATTAGCAGGAGCGCCGGAGAAATGAACAGGTAATACATCGGATTGAAATACCAGAACATGATCTGCTCTCTTTTCCGTAACTCGTAACAGAGTCTCTTAACGGACGCTGAATCTCACCGGTAATTAAAACGCAGGACAGGCTGCACCGGATCAAACCGGGCACAGTCGCGACTGCGACATCCAAAGGTAAGCTCAGCCCACTCAAATCTTAACGGAATGCCAGTGGAAGGGAATGCCATCAGTTTGATTGCGCCTGTTGCGGAAACTGCGACATCGTGGCTTTCCCGCCGAGACGTTCCAGAAAATCGCCATTCTTCGCAAAGCATTGCCATTCTGCCTCTTACACATCCTCTTTCGTTTTCCATCCAACGAATGGCACGCCTGTTGCTTTTCTGTTGAGTCAACGAGTGAAACGCTTGGAAGCGTCACTCCACAAAACACATGAGACATCAAGGCAGTCAAATCAAGGAACAGATCATGAAACGGTTTTTGATCATGGCGGCTGTGCTGGGGGGATTGACGTTCGCTGGCGTGGGTTCGACGGCGAACGCGGGGTACTGGGGTCCGGGCCGTGCGCATTGTGGGTACAGTTACCGGGGTTGGGGAAGCCCTTACGGCTATTACGGCGTCCGCCCGTACGTAGCCCCGAGCGTTTTCATTGGCGGCCCGCGGATTGGGATCGGCATCGGCACAGGCTACGCCTATCCCGCAGGGTATCCGATCTACGGTTACGGTTACCCGTATGCGTATTGATTGGGAGAGTTGAGGTCGGTTTTGCTGCCGAGCCCGGCCGCGACAATGCGGCCGGGCTTCTCTGTTTCTTTGATCGCAAACTGCTGTCAAAACAGGATTTGAGACATGCCGATTTTCCGTGAGTCGCAGGGATCACAGGGACCGTGCCGACCCTGCGGGGCGTGGGTCGTTTCCAAAGGTTTTCGCCGGCTGGATTTCGATAGTGAAGGGGTGACTTTTTACCCCCCGAGTGGTCGGATTTCGGGAGAAATGGTTGAGAAGTCGCCGATCCCCGCTTAACATGGAGGCCGCCGCTGTCGTCATGGAGGGCGAACGGTTTATCAGGGATCATGAAATTCCCGAGAGAGGCCGCCTGAGATCATGAACGAGAATTTGACCGTGGAATTGACGCAGCATCAGCGTGAACTGGTCCTTGAAGGCCTGCGGTATATTCGCAGTTCGCGGCGCTATGAATTCCGCGAACCATCAGAGCCACGAAACGAGCGGCGCGAGACCGATCTGAGAACGATTGCCGAACTCATGGGACAGCTCGATCCTTCAGGGGGAGTCCCGGCCCGGGCCCCGGCGTGACCCCCCGATCCTCGAGCCTCGCCAGACGGTCTTGCCCAATCGACGGCAGTCAGGGCAACGGGAGTCAGGTTATCTGGAGTCGGACCGTCTTCATTTGTGAGCATGCGTTACCACCACGTCTGCGTTGAGGCGATTTCCTGTAGTTTGCCTCCGCACGTCGTTACCTCGGCAGAGATCGAATCACGTCTTGCGCCGGTCTACGAGCGGCTGCATCTGCCGGCCGGCCGGCTCGAATTGATGACCGGCATTCGCGAGCGCCGATTCTGGGATCGCGGCGTGTTGCCCGGGACAATCAGCTCACAGACCGCCGAGCAGACCCTCGCTGCTGCCGGCTTCGATCGATCCTTGATTGGTTGCCTGGTGCATGGCTCGGTCTGTCGCGATCAGCTCGAACCGGCGACCGCCAGCGGAGTTCATCACGCGCTGCAATTGCCCGGCTCGGCACTCGTGCTTGATGTCAGCAACGCTTGCCTCGGGCTGCTCAACGGGGTGGTCCTGCTGGCCGACATGATCGAACTGGGACACGTGCGGGCCGGGTTGGTCGTCGGAACTGAGATGGGTCGAGATCTCGTGGAGGGGACGGTGGATACCCTGCTCTCGTCTCCGGACCTGACCCGGCACGACATGAAACTGGCATTTGCCTCGCTGACCATCGGCTCGGGGTCTGCTGCCGTGCTGTTATGCGATCGCAGGCTGAGTCGGACCGGCCACCGGCTGCTCGGGGGATCGTTTCAGGCCGACACAACGAGCCACGAGCTCTGTGCCGGTGGAGTTGCGGCGCAGGACCACGGCGACGACCGGCCCCGCATGCAGACCGATTCCGAGGCGCTGCTGCATGCCGGGGTCGACCTTGCTGAAAGAACCTGGGACCTGACGAAACAGACCCTCGGTTGGACGAACGCTGATGTCCAGCGCGCGTTCACGCATCAGGTCGGCCGGGCGCACCGCCGACTGCTTTACGATCGCCTGCAGCTCGACCCGGCGCTCGACTTTTCCACTGTCGAGTTTCTCGGCAATACCGGCGCCGCAGCACTGCCTCTGACGGCAGCGATCGGGATCGAACGCGGACTTGTCCGTGCGGGAGATCGCGTCGCCCTGCTGGGGATCGGCAGTGGCCTCAACGCGCTGATGCTGGGCGTTGAGTGGGGCAACGGCTAGTCGTCCGACGATCGCAAAACGTCAGGCTCCGCCGACGCACTCAGTGGAATCTTTCTCCCCTCGCCCCTTGCGGGAGAGTGGCCGGGAGTGAGCGACTGTCGCAGGACGGCGCTCAAGCGGCGCCATCCGCCCGACGCAACCCCTTGAGGTAAGCCGGCGCAAGTCCCTCAACACGCCCGGCTCAATTCGCCGCAGAATTTGCACAACCCATTCTAAATCAACTGGTTGTGCACCCGGCGGCAGTTCCGTCGTACCGCGCGATCTTTCGCGATCGTTTCCAAGTTATGACCGAAGTATGACAGTTCCGTGACAATCGTTTTGACGAAAAACTCTAGAATTTGACAGCATGTGAGGTTGATCTGCCTGTTTTGAACAGCCCTTCCACTAGGGAGCTGCAACCGTGTCGCACGAATCTTTTGAGAATCTACCGTCGGAATCGCTGGCGACCCTCGACCGCGATCCGGCGACCGGATTTGCCGACAATGACAGCTCGGTCGCCGTGCTGACCCGCACTGAGATGCCGCGGCGGCTGGCGGAAGTTCGTCACCCCGCAGCAGAAACAGACCAGGTCGGTGTGGCCCGCCGGTTTCTGGATCGATTTCCGAACGGCGTTTCGTGGGGTGTGGCCGCGTGGATGCTGGTGATGCACGTGGGAGCAGTCGCCGCTCTGTGGTACTTCACCTGGCAGGGACTGGCCCTGCTGGTCGGCCTGCATTTTGTCACCGCCTGCCTGGGCATCACTCTGGGATACCACCGCCTGCTGACGCACGGCAGTTTGATCGTCCCCCGCTTTATGGAAGGCTTCTTTTCGATCTGCGGCATGTTGTCGGCCGAAGGGAGCCCGCTGATGTGGGTGGCCACGCACCGCAAGCATCACGTCCATTCCGACCGCGACGATGACCCGCACTCGCCCAATCACGGCGCCTGGTGGTCTCACATGCTGTGGTTCGGCCCCGCGAACACACCGGCCGAGCTGGAAGCCCTGTTCAAGCGCTGGGCGCCCGATTTGTACCGCGACCCGTTGCACCAGTTCTTCCACAAGACGTTTGCGTTCTACCCGATCATCCTCGGCGCCATTCTTTATGGCATCGGCCAGTACTTCTTCGGCCAGGGAATTTCCTGGGTCCTGTGGGGCCTGTGTGCACGGATGGTGCTCGCATACCACTCGACGTGGTTCGTCAACTCGGCAACTCACCTCTGGGGTTATCGCAACTACGAAACCACGGACCGCAGCCGCAACCTGTGGTGGGTGGCCATCCTCAGCTACGGGGAAGGCTGGCACAACAACCATCACGCGCACCAGCGTCTGGCTGTTCACGGTCACCGCTGGTGGGAAGTTGACGTCACGTACATGGTCATCCGCCTGCTGAAAGCGGTGGGACTGGCCAAGAAGGTCCAGGACAACATCCCCCACGATTCAGCCTGACCAGATTGGGCTCGCTCCCAACCTGCGATCCGCCAATCGAAATTCATAAGCACGAAGCCTGGGCTCTGGCCCGGGCTTTTTTCATGCGCGATTTCGACCGACGCAAAATCGTGCCGCACCGGGTACAATTGCCGTGTCCTCCTCCCGGCTCCGAATCGCTGGCGGTGTTTTTAAGGTCAGCGATCCCAAACCCCCCCAAAAAGTAAAGTTCCGTCCCGTGCCCCGCCGTCGCATTCTCCTGATTCAACTTCCCATTCCTCAACCGGGGATGGAACCCGCCGAGGGCAATGTCCCCCTGGCGGCGGGATATCTCAAACTGCTGGCCAGGCTGCGCGGGCTGGAAGAACATTTTGAGATCGACATCCTGCCGGCGGCGTTCGCCAATCGCCTTTCAGACCGGGCGCTCGTCGCTGAAATTCTTGACCGCGACCCCTGGCTCCTCGGCTGGACCTGCTATCTCTGGAACGTCGAGCGGTCTCTCGAAATCTCGCGGCTGGTTAAGGAGCGGCGGCCCGCCGTGCGCGTCATCGTCGGCGGCCCGGAAATCACGGCCGACAATGACTGGGTTCTCGAGCGGCCCGAAATTGATTTCGCGGCGATCGGCGAGGGAGAACAGACGTTTGTCGAACTGCTCGCCGAGCTGAACGAAAGCCTCGTTCCGCGCCGGCCGATCGCCGGTCTCTACGTCTCGCCGGCACTGGCGCGCACCGTGCAAGGCCAGTGGAATGAGTCCCCGGTGCCGCGCGCCGAATTGCCCCTGTTCCGCAAGCCGCTCCCCAACCTGAACGAGGTTTCGTCTCCCTACCTGCACGGGATCCTCGATGCGGCCGACGAAGAGATGCTGCTGCTCGAGACGCTCCGCGGCTGCGTCTTCAAATGCAAATTCTGCTACTACCCGAAGAGCTACGACGATCTGTACTTCGTGTCCCCCGAGCGGATTATCGCCAATCTCGAGCACGCCCGCGATCGCGGCGCCCGCGAGGTCGTCCTGCTCGACCCGACTCTCAACCAGCGTCGCGATTTCGACGACTTCCTGCGGCTCTTGGCCCGGTGCAATCCAGACCGGCAATTCACCTATTTCGGCGAGTTGCGGGCCGAAGGGATCAATTCGAAAACGGCGGCCCTGCTGCGAGAGGCCAACTTCAGCGACGTCGAGATTGGATTACAGTCCATCGATCCGCTGGCGCAGGAACTGATGGACCGCCGCAACAATCTGAAGGCGTTCGAGCGCGGCGTCCGCGCCTTGCGCGACGAAGGGATCAGGGTCAAGGTCGACCTGATCATCGGGCTCCCCGGAGACACAAGCGATTCGGTCCGCCGCAGTCTGCACTATCTGCGCGACAGCAACCTCTATGACGAAGTTCAGGTGTTCAACCTGGCAGTCCTGCCCGGGACGGCGTTTCGGCACGAGGCGCAACACCTCGGGCTCGAGTTCCAGGCGCGACCGCCGTATTACGTCCTGAAGACACCGACGCTCGACCTGGTCGATCTCTACTCGCTGATGGAAGAAGCTCAGGAGCTGTTCGATACCGAGTTTGATCCGTTGCCCGAACCACACCTTCCGGAGCGATTCAGAGTTTCCACCAGCGACCGCGACAGCAAGGGATCGACCGACATCGTCAGTGAGATACACGGATCCCCACGCCAACTTGAGACCGGGGCGACTCCTGAAGGCGAATCTTTCCCGGCCGGCGACTCTCCCGGGTCTGCGACGGGGAGTAAACCACTCTGCACCGCTTGTCGCATCGATCTCGATGCACAGACCGGACCAGTCCAATTGCCCGACGCCGAGGATTGTTCGCAGTCGTTCAGCCTCTGGCTGCGAGCTGACGACTTTCGCGACCACGAAGCAGAAACCCGCACCTGTGTGGAACGCCTGCTGTCGTCCAATCCTCACACGACCCTGCAGGTCGTGCTCGAACCAGCGGAAAGCGAATCGGTCCGCCCCGCCTTCCTGGCCGAGTTGCAGCAGACGTGCTACCGCCGGACGACCTACCTCGACCGGTTCTATTCCATCCTGCCCGGTCCGATGAAGGGCTCGAAGCGGGTGGTCCTGCTCCTGGATGAGGCACAGCGGGATCGGCTGCAACCGGAGCGTCTGGAAGCACTTGAGGAGTTCGCCACCGTCGTCTGGCAGGGGCACACTGCCGAGATTCCGGGTCATCCGGTGATCACCGACGCGTGACGGTAAGACGGAGTTGCCTGCCGGGCGGGTGCCAGCGTTCCCGACGCAGAACCGGGCAATCTCAGGTGAGGAGGGGTGGCCGGATGGCTGCCAGGCGTCGTCCGCACCGGGAAGAATCGGGCCAGCCGGGGATCAGAGTCCCGAAAATAGCAGAAGCGGTCGAATTGCATCGACCGCTTCATGCTTGCTGTGGCTGGCTGTGCGGCCTTAAAGGCCGCACGAGACGCAAAGAGAAGAAAAACTACTTCTTCTTCTTCTTCGCAGCCTTCTTTGCCTTCTTCTTCGCAGCTTTCTTGGCCACCTGAAGATCCTCCTTAGAGAGCCTGACGAGCAACTGTTCTGCCGCCGGAACCGGGCAAACAAACGCTTGGCAGAAACCTGTCGCCCCACTCGATGTCTCTTCCGACTTGTCAACCATGACAAGCCGACGGTGAATCCTGACTTGCTCTGCCGAACGTGAAACGATTTGAACCTTTTGAGTTCAGTCGCCGGCGTTCATTGTCGCACGACGAGGATTCACACGTTTCATGCGGTCATGGTAAGCATTTCCGCAAATTCTGCAAGCAAATTTTGCCGTTTTCAGCGGGAAAACGGCCGTCGCGCGCGGCGCGCGGCGGCACGCAAATGTTGCGCGCGCTGCGCCGCGCAGGCGCGCGCGCGGCGCAGCATGAAAAATGCGTTCTTGAAAAATATCAGAAATCACCGGGAAAACCCGTGTTTTTTGCAGCGCGCGAAAAATGCATCGCCGTATTGTCGCGATCAATTGCATTTTGAAAATCCCGTCGCACACGCGCGCGATGCGTCAAATTTCGACCGAAAAAAATTTTGAAAATTCTGCGCGATCTATCACTCGCGAAGCGATTTTTCGCTCGCGACTGCGCTCGTGCGCGTCGTTCACGGACGCGCGCGAGTGCTCGGCAAAGCGCGTCATGACACGCGCGCGAGGGTCTCGCGCATGCACTTCATGCTGTCGCGCGCGATCCGTTCGCACCCCGGCGAGTAGTCAAAGACCTCCACCGACACCCACCCCGTGTACCCCGTCGCGACCAGCGCGCCGAAGATCGGATCGAAGTCGGTCAGCCCCATTCCCGGTCCCAGCAGGTTGCCGTCGTTGGCATGGAAGTGTCCCACCCGGTTTGCATAGCGCGCAATCAATTCCGGGATCGGTTCCCGCTCAGACAGCATCGCCTTCACGTCCTGGTGCAGGAGCACCTGCGGACTGGCCACCCGATCGATCAATTCGACCGCTTCGGCACACGTGTTGATGAAATTCGTCTCTTTGGGAGTCAATGGCTCCATGCAGAGCTTCACCCCCCGCCTGGCCAGGGCCGGCACACACTGCCGCAAGACCTCGGCAGCCCGGTCGAGCCCCTCGGCCCGCGAGGTTCCCGGCTCCAGATTGCGCTGGGCCGGCGACCCGAACACCAGAATATCCCCCCCCAGATCGGCACACGCGTTGACCAATTCGATCAGATAGTCGGCTGTCGCCCGTCGGATGGCCGGGTCGGCGGACGTCAGGTGCAACCCGCTCGTTTTCGCCAGAAGCCAATGTAGCCCAAGGATTTGGAGCCCATGGTCTGCTGCCTGCTTTCGCAGGAGCCGGCGCCGGTCGGCCGATACATCGGTAATCCTCGGGGCGAGTGTGAAGGGGGCCAGTTCGATCCCCTGATACCCGACCTCGGCGATGAACCGGCACTGCCGTTCCCAGTCCCAGTTCTCGAACAGTTCCTGACAGATGGCAAACTTCATGGTGTGGCTCTCGGTTTGACGGATCGATCTCGGTATGGGCGGTCTGCCGGCCGTTGACCCTTACCGCAGACAGTCGGCGAGCGCCACTATAATCCCGGGGCTGTCCGCATTCCACGACCCCCACCGGAACCGGATGGCGAATGATCAACTGTGGTGTCCGACGACCGGTCCGCTCAGTCGTAGGTTGTGTCCAGCCCTTTTGGCGCAGACGCACCGGCGGTTGAGAGGAATCAGCAACTCGCCCATCGAATCAGGTTGTCATCTGCCCAGCGAGCCGGTGGATTTATTCCACCGGGATCAGGTTCAAGCGTCCTTTCAGGATGAACCGGACAATTGACCTCTGCGCCATGCTTGCCTGCCACTCATGCACGCCAACTCGAGCCCGCACACGACGCTTGCAACTTCAACGGTCCGGTTGTCCCTGAGCGAATTTCGCACCCGATCCCGACGGAATAAATCCGTCGGCTCGCTGATGCACTGACTCGACCGGATTGGTCGAGCCCCAAGGGCTGTCTCAGCGCTAATGCACCCGCTGACCAGGAACGGCGCCGCTGTCGGCCGAAAGAATATAGATGTCCTTCCCCCCCGGACCGGCGGCCAGGACCATCCCTTCGCTGGTGCCGAATTTCATTTTGCGCGGGGCGAGGTTCGCGCAGCAGATGACGAGCCGGCCGACCAGGGCTTCGGGTTTGTAAACCCCCTTGATCCCGGCGAAGACATTCCGTTTCTCTTCGCCCCCCAGGCTCAACGTCAGCCGCAGGAGCTTGTTCGATTCCTGGACATCCTCTGCCGCCACGACCCGCGCCACGCGCATGTCAACTTTCGCGAACTCGTCGAACGTGCAGGTGGGCGACAGGGGCTCGGCCGCCAGCGCCTCGGGCCCGTCGCTCTGACCGGCCTGGCCTGCACCGCCGGCCGCAGGTGCTCCCTCACCGGGGGACGTCTCGGTACTCGCTGCAATCATCGCTTCCACCTTTTTCGCATCGACCCGCTGGAGCATGTGTTTGAACTCGTTCACCTTGCCTCCTTGCGGCAGCGGCCTTTGAGCATCCTCCCAGCGCCACTCGGCCAGGGGTTTCAAATTCAGCAGGCTGGCAGTCTGCTCGGCCAGCTTTGGCAGGATCGGCGCGAGATACACGGTGATCTGCCTGAAGAAGTTCAGCACGATCGTGCAGAAGTCCTGTCGCAGTCCCGGAGTGATCGTTTTGTCCCACGGCGGATGCGCGTCGATAAACCGGTTGGCCGCGTCGGCCATCTGCATCACGCGCCGCACGACCGCACCGTAATCCCCGACTTCATACAGCCGCGCGATTTCTTCACCGGCCTGGCAGTTCTCCTTGAACAGATCGGCCGCTTCGGAATACGCCGGGATCAACGACACGAGCTGGTGCGAGCTCACCGAATCGACGTCGCGCGCGGCCATCTCGAAGACTCGCCGCGGCGAGAGCCCTTCCTCCTGAACGAACCGCGCCGTGCGACTGGCCAGGTTCACAACCTTGCCAACGAGGTCCGAATTCACCCGCGCCACGAATTCCTCGAGGTTCAAATCGAGATCATCGAGTTTGGACGAGAGCTTCGAGGCGTAATAGTAGCGCAGGAATGTCGGGTCGAGATGGTCGAGATACGTCCGCGCGCGCACAAACGTTCCCTTCGACTTCGACATCTTCTCGCCGCCGACCGTCAGGAAGCCGTGGATGTGAACCTTTGTTGGAAGCTTGAAGCCTGCGGCCTCAAGCATCGCCGGCCAGAAGAGCGTGTGGAAATACGTGATGTCCTTGCCGATGAAGTGGTGAATCTCGGGACCTCGGTGGTCGGGATCGCGATTCGACGCGTCCTTTCCTCGCGGCCACCAGTCTTCGAACGCCTCGCCGTTTTTGCGGCACCATTCCGTCAGTGATGCCATGTAACCGATCGGAGCGTCGAACCATACGTACCAGTAATTCCCCGGGCTGTCGGGAATTTCAAAGCCAAAGTACGGCGCCGGGCGGGAGACATCCCAGTCATGCAGTTCCTCGCCTAGGAAATGCCCCTTCAGATAATTCGCAACCTCGGGCTGGAGATTACGATCGCGCTCATCCGTTAGTTTCCAGTGACCCGTATTTTGTGTCCATTCGGTCAAGAATCCACGCAGCCAATTGATTCGTACGAAAAGATGTTTTGCACTCCGCAATTCAGGGATCGTCCCCGAGAGAGTGCTCACCGGATCCTTCAGTTCGGCAGGGCTGTACGTCGATGCGCACTTGTCGCAACTGTCGCCGTATTGATCGGGCGAGCCGCACTTCGGACAAGTACCCTTGACGAAGCGGTCCGCCAGAAACGTTCCCTCTTTCACGTCGTAGAGTTGCGTGACTTCCTTCTCGACGATTAGAGACGGTTCGTACTTGCGAAGCGCAGTCCAGATCGTCGCGCAGCACTCCCGGTTTTCGGCGCTGTTCGTGCTGCCATAGTTCGCGAACTCGATGCCGAACTCGGCAAAGTCGCGGACGTGCGATTCTTTCATCTCGGCGATCAGCGATTCTTCGCTGCGCCCTTCCTGCCGGGCGCGGATCATGATCGCCGTGCCGTGCGTGTCGTCGGCACACAGAAAGATGCACCTGTTCCCGCGCAGCTTCTGAAACCGCACCCAGATATCGGTCTGAACGTATTCGACCAGGTGCCCGATATGGATGTGCCCGTTGGCATAGGGCAAAGCGGCCGTAACGAGGATTTTCCGTTTCGACATGGGGGTTCCCTATGGATTCAATCGCGCCGAGCCACGATACGCCCGCAGCGGTACGCAATTGCGACCACCCCGGCCGTTTTCTTTCGTGCCATTCGTCGTTTTCCTGGTTCTCTTATATATATGGTGACACTCGCCTCGGCACGGTCGGCATCACCAGGCTCGAATTTGCCCCTCAATCCGCCGCCGCCCGAACGTGCGCAAGTCTTACGACAACCACAAATAGCGTCAAGATGACGGACACCACCCGCAGCCCCGAGCTTCCCGGTCGCCCAGTCACGAATAGCAACGCCATCCGCGAATATCCGCGTCATCCGCGGCCCTCTTCGTCTTTCGTTTCGTTCCGTACCGCTCAAATGGTCAATCTGGGAAAGAAGGTATCCACAGATGCACGCAGATTAACGCAGATATGCCGACGATCTTCTCGACTCTTTTTAATCCGTGTTCATCCGTGTTCATCTGTGGATCAAGTCCTTTCCTCCGAAAACCTTTACGAATGAATTTAGAAGCCACCCGGTTCAGCACGAGACCGGTCACCCGTTACCTATCCGCGATTATCAGCGTCATCCGCGGTGAACTTCGTTTTTCATTTCTTTCGGAACAGGCGAGTATCCTCAGTCGCCGTCAGACTGGGCGGTAACCGCGGGCAACCTGAATTGCCCATTTTTCCGCACTCACGGCACAGATCCCGGGGCTTGCCTGATTGAATTCGCCGGCCAAGGCGAACCTCGTTCAACTTTGGTTGTCACTCCGGTCGAAAAAACCCTCTCGTGGCAGTTGACACTTTACCAGTGGCGGCTATCATAGAACCTCGCTATGCGGCGGATGACTCTGTCACTGCCCCCCGCGCTGGCCCAAGACGATTGGGCGAGCCCAAAACGAGTGGATCAGCGGGGAAGGTGTCGGTTGGTCTTCCGTCCGTTTGTTCTTTGGCAATTTGGTTGGAGAGCCCTGAGAAGGTCGGCGGCACGGTATGTGTCGCTGACTTGAAGCGCAATTTCTGTGTTTTCAGATATTTGCAAAATTAATCAGCGACAA
>Ga0137463_1000038_pt1 | contig 58125 bp, 47 predicted proteins | sample EasRivERMGT800_2_FD_102333 | JGI IMG/M metagenome (GOLD analysis project Ga0137463, IMG submission 102333) | Soil microbial communities from meander-bound floodplain in the East River, Colorado, USA - East River MetaG ERMGT800_2 | ecosystem: Environmental > Terrestrial > Soil > Floodplain ...
CAGTCAACGTGGTCCAGACGGGCAGCAGTCTTACGCTGACGGCCGACGCGAACGGCACAAAGGGGACCACACCCACGTTCGAACTGCACCGCATTAATGCCACGACCGTCCAGGTTGACGACGATGGCAGCGGGACGCTGATTGCAAAGAACGGTGCGTTCGGCTCGGCAGGCGCCGTGCAGACGTTCACGATCAGCAGCGTCGCCAACGTCAAAGTGAACCTGGGGACCGGGTACGACACGTTTTTCATGTTCGACCTGAGCACGCTGGGAAACGTCACGGTCCAGGGCAAAAGCGCCGGAGCGGGTGGCGCCCTGGGTTCGGATGTCCAGATCTACAGCAATTCTGCCGACGTCACGATCGGCGGCTCGATCATCGAAAACCTCGGCCTGCAAACCGGCGCGAACCACAATGAATACGACATCGACGCCGCCGGCGGGCACAACTTCACGGTGAATGGCAACATCGCGATTACCGATTCGCATTCGGGGGTCTCGGCAACCCCGGGCGCCGCCGACACCGACGTCAAGGTTTTCTCCGACGGTGGCAGTTCGGCCAACAACCTTCTCGTGAGGGGGGCTGTCGCCGTGAAAATGTCGGGCACAGGTACGGGGCATACGTTCTTCGCACTCAACGGGGATGCGGGGACGGCGACAGTCAACGGTCCCGTCATCGTCAGCCAGTCGGGTTCGGCGGATATGAGTTTCCAGATTGCGACTGAGTCGGGCGCCGCGCTGGTGGTGAACGGCGAAGTGGAGTATCACGTTTCCGGCACAGGCAATTCGGCTCTGAACATCGAAACCGGCGGTGCGGGAGGGAGCAGCAGCATCACGCTGAACAGCGAGCTCGAGGGATTCTACTCGGGTTCGGGATCGCATACGACCTCGATCATGGCCGACGGAGACGGCGGTCCGATCGCGATCAAGAGCGATGTCACCATCCTCAATTCCGGAACGAACGACAGCTCTTTCATTATAAAAGTCGATGATGCCGACAACAGTCCGATGACCTTCGGCGGGAACGTCATCTTCGTCGACAGGGGGACGGGTCCCAGCGAATTCGACATTCTGACTGACAGTAACGGCAGTCCCATTACGATCAATGGCAGTGTCGTCTATGACAACTCACACAACACCACGAGCCACTCTCACGTGAAAATCGCCGGCAGCACCGACGAGGAGGAGGGATCGCTACCGATTGTGACCATCAAGGGAAACCTCACGCTGGCCCTCAGTAACGACGCTTCAACCAGTCCGGACAGCGCCGGACAGACCAACAACTCTGCGTACGTTGGCGAAGACGAAGGAAACAACGGAAACGGGTACGGGACTGTCGTGGCAGGCGTGACGACGATCGTGGGAGGTCGGGGACGGGACGAGATTACGCTGGCCGAAGGCCAGTTCCAGCAGGGGGCGGTCGTGAACACTGTGACCAACCCCAGCTCCGGTGGCTTCAATGATGTTCTCGAGGTCGATGGGTCGCTGATCGGGGGGGCGTTCCAGGTGGCCATGGCGGGCCCCGCTGCCGAAATCGACATCAATAATGGTGGCGGTTTTCAGACGACAGAATTCGTCGGCCCGGTTGCCATTTCGATGCCCGGAAGTTCTCCCCGGATCACCATCGCCGACGGTTCTGGATCGGGCTTCAGCCCGGTGAAATTCGATTCGAGCGTCGCCGTTGCGGGGAGTGCGGGTGGGGGTGGAATTTTTGAATACGATCCGGCCAATGTCACGTTTGCTTTTGCGCCGACCTTGACGAATTTCACCAAAGTTCTCTCCTGAGCCGTTTTTCGCGCCGGTGTGGTTCAAGTTTCGCACCTGTGTGGCTGGGGCAGCTCAGCGTCGCTGAATCTCCATCCGCAAGCTGACATTGAAGCGTTCACGCGAGGTCGCGCGCGCGCCAACGGATGCCCCAGTTACGCGCTGCTCTTAGGCATCGATCAAGTTGCTGATTCTGCCGGCAGACGGCGACGGAATCGCTCGGCGGCGGCGACCGCCATACTGTGGACCTGCCCCAGCCACACCTGTCACACCTGTGGCTGGCTCCGGGTTAAACAATCTCGGCGAGCCCGGGGGGCGCCATGGCGGGCCGGGTCGCGTTTGCCGCACTCCGCAGGCCGGCCTACAATCTCTGCGTTGAGACGACCAACGCAGGTGGGTAAGTCATCGATTATGAATCGCCACACGACCATCTATTTCGCCGCACCACTCTTCACGCACGCCGAGCGATTGTGGAATGCCCAGGTGACCCGGTGCCTGCGGGCCAGAGGGCACGACGTCATTCTGCCGCAGGAGGCGGATGCCGAGATGCTCGCTGAGAGGGGGAAGTTTGACGGCCCGTTTTTGTTTCAGAAGGCTATCGATGGCCTCGAACGTTGCAGCGTTGTGATCGCGATCCTGGACGGCGCCGATCCCGATTCGGGAACGGCGTGGGAGTGCGGCTACGCCTCAAAGCTGGGCCGACCGATTATCGGGGTCAGAACTGACTTTCGCCCCGGTGGCGAGGCCGATCCGGAACGGCCGGTCAATCTCATGCTGGGTCAAAGCTGCGTCGAATTTGTCGTCGCAGGCCCGGCCAGCGTTGACTGTGCAGCGCTTGTGCAACAGATTGAGTGCGCCCTGGCACGAATCGAAAAAGGTTCCTGACACCTTTTTTGATCGCGCCGGGCGGTGGAAGGAGTTCCGATGCCAGGTGGATGGCAGACTTACCGATGCGACGTGTGCCCCCTTCTGATTGAACTGGGCGGTTCGGAAATCTGGGACGAGCGATGCGTGGCGATTGAAGAGCAGATTCAGGTTGCCTGCGCCGGGTGCGGCACGCTGCATCGGCTGACAGAGCGGGATGGAATCTGCCGGGTGACTGCTCTAGCCGGCCCGATCAAAACGCCACGCACAGTGACGTTAATCGACATCGCGGGGGAACCGGTCGAGCAAGAAGAGTGGTTTGCCGAAGCCGACTGGCAGCCGCGCGGGGAGCACGCGGGCGGGATCGGTGCGCTCGCGCAACTCGCCTGTACGCACTGCGCTCAAATCGGGAAAATGCTGACGTACGACGTTTTTCGCTATCCGGGGGGTAATTCTCGGAGCCCCGAGCGCCTCGAAAAGTGCCCGCTCTGTCACGGCCCGACGGAGTGCATCGCGGTCAGCGATGCGGTTTGAGGCGGGCAGAAACCAGCCGGGACCAAGTCTCTTCGAATCGGTGCCCGCCGGCCGCTCGCCGGGCCGATGGCGCATGGGACGCACAGCGACAATCACTCTGGCGAGCGGGGGATGTTCATCCCCCGGTTTCGCAGCGCGCCGACCGATCGGGATTCACACGACCGATTGCCGGCAGTATTCTGACGGAATGGACGACCTGGGCGACGAGCTGGAGTTGATTCGAAAACTGGTTCTCACGGGCCATCTCAATGTGCCCGAACGCCAGGCGCTGCCACAGCGGAAAGCGAACGCGAGCCTGATCCTTGCGGTGATCGAGGAGCTCCTGCAAACAGGGGACTCGTTCCGCGCCTGGTGGCTGCCGGACGACTCCATGATCGGTTGCACGATCATCTATCGCGGCGAAGCACCCGGCCGGGTCTCCTGGACATATCGTGGCATCGAAGGGGAGCGGGGGGGCTCCCGGGAGTACAGTTCTCTGCCGGTGGCCGCCCGGCAGTTGCTCGATGAATGGCGACCCTGGTTCGGCAACAACGTCGATGGCATCCCCATCGACTGGGACGCCTGACTGGCGCCACTACCTCAAGTTCTGTTGTCGCTCGAGTTCTTCCACCCGGCGTTTCAGAGCGTTGAATTCGTTGCTCTGTGCGCTTTGGAGGGCCAGATTTTCAATTCGCTTTTCCAGCAGGTAGACCACCGCTCTGGCGATGTCGCACTCGTAATTCTCCAGCGGGTCCGATGTATCGTCGCCCGACGCAATTTCGCGCATCCGTTCCAGGTGTTTGTGTTCCACAGCCTCTCCTTGATTTTGTAAGTCGGAAGAGAGGGGCCCGGCCCACTTCATTCCGGATGGTGACCGTGGCCTTCCAATCGGCGCCCGGAAGGCTGCACAGCGAAGACTGCCCGCTTCAATCGGAAAGGACGGAACCGATGGCCAGGCAAGAATGCCCGTTCGCCGGTCCCGTCGAGTCACCGGAGCATCAGCGACTCGCCTGAATTCTATACACCACAATCAGGTGGAATAGCCCGCCCGCAAATGACTTTTCCGAAAGCCAGCGCGGCACGGCAGGCAGCGATCTAACGGTAACCTGGGCCAGCTGAATTTGGATCGGCCTCATTGACGCCCGACGTCGCCCGTGGCATCAAGAATTCAGTCGCTGCCGTTCAGGTGGCGGCGACGAGCATCAAGCCCTCTCGCGAAAGCGCCAGTCGTCACAGGGCGGCTTGCTGCTTTGGCCTCAAAAATGAGACTCGCGGTCGCGATCCGCACACACTGCGCCGACTCCAGCCGACGACGACTGGTTGGCGGTGGTGGTCCTTCGACCCTGGACGTGCGGAGCGCCCTGGTCCAACCGAAGATCAGGAATCCCCCCAGACTGACGGCAGCAATCGCTGCCCCCTCGAGCGACCCGTCCTTGCCGGACGCGGCCGCGATCGTGCAGGCGAGGGAGAAGATCGTCAACACCGAAAGGTCGTGAATTCCTGTCTCTCTCTCGCGATCGTCCATTGGCGCCCGTCCGGATTCATTCTGGAGGCCCTTCCTGACTGCGCCCCACGATACCGGCCGAGCTACAGAAAGCCATTCGGCGTTGATGCAGATAAGGTTTTTTTCATCATGTTGTCGGGCATTGGCAAGTTCGGCAAGCTGGCACGTTGCCACTTTGACCTTCAAAAAAATGGCTGGAGTGGCGACCTCAGGAGTGGCGAACCGCCGGTTGGCCTGTCTCGATTACGACTTCCAGGGCCGCATTCTACCGGGCGTCGAGCAGGCGGGAAGACCGACTTGAGTTGCCGTCGGCATGTCGTGGTGTTCACAATTCACGCCGACCCGATGCGGCGCCCCGCTTCGGACTCGACGGAATGGCGGGAGGCCCGACCAGTGTTCGATAATGATTGATCCTGAATCCGAAGCCAAGATTACTCGGAAGGTAGACCTCTGATTCCAGTGGCATCCCCAGCCGGGCATAGCCGCAAATCATTTGTTTAGCCATTGGTGAACGAGCGCCGCACAATCCGACCGGCCGATACATATCCGGGAGCCATTCGGAATCACCATATCGGCTGATCCACCAGCACGCCGGCCCGAAGCTCGCGACATACAGCACCGGCACGGTCACGGCGACCGCGAGGGTCCACTTCGCCCATCGCTCCCTCCGATTAACGATCCGCACCGCCAGCCACAAGCAGAAGGCTGCAAAGGCCACTCCGACGGCTGGGATTGCGATGCTCATGCCACGATTTTAGCCGGCGTGTCGCGGCGGCGCGAAGATCGGATTATGTTTGCCGCCAGCCTGTCGTGGTAGTCACAATTCACCCCGGCAAGTTAGTCTGACCAAGACGGTGTGGCTGGGGCAGGTCCCCGTATTGCGTGCCCGATCTGCCGGTACAACCCTTGACGAATTCAGTGCGTTCCCGGCGCGCTGATCGATGCCCCAGATCTCGAATCCACAACGGGGGCATACGTTTGCGCGCGAGTGAACCGGCGGAGACTCTTCAGCTTCCATCAGGAATTGAAGTTCAGAGACGCGGACCTGCCCCAGCCACACGATTCTTTCAGATGGGGAGTGACTGCATATTCACAAATGACCCCGGCATGTTACCCTGACAGGCGACATTCTGGCCCGCTTTCCACAGGACGACTCGATGATTCCCAAAACGATGGCCACGGTGTGCCGCCTCACTGCTCTGTTACTCACGCTCCCCACCGTCGCACTGGCGCAGCAGCCGCCGTACGACGTTTTTCCACCGGCCGACCCGCCGTACTACCGCGCTCGCTACGAGGCTTTGACGCAACCGGGCGAACTCGTCTTTTCGGCGAACTTCACGATCTGGATTCCCAAAGACGTCAAGAGGCTGCGCTGCGTGATCGTGCATCAGCATGGGTGCGGCGAGGGATCGTGCAAATCGGGTCTGACCGGGGCCTATGACCTGCACTGGCAGGCGCTGGCCAGGAAGCACGAGGGGGCCCTGCTCTCCCCGGCGTACGAGCAGCCCGAGAAAGCCGACTGTCAGTTGTGGTGCGATCCGCGGAATGGTTCCGCCGCGGCGTTTCAAAAGTCTTTGGTCGATCTCGGCGCGAAGTCGGGACATCCCGAGCTGGCCGACGTGCCGTGGGCCCTGTGGGGACACAGCGGCGGCGGCCATTGGGCAGGCGGAATGGTGCTGCTCTATCCGGAACGGGTCGCTGCCGCCTGGCTCCGTTCCGGCGTGCCGCTGCTGAAACCCGATCCGGCAAAACCCGGGATCAAGGCCCACACGCTCCCCGATGCGGCACTCCAGGTGCCGGTGCTGTGCAATCTCGGCACGAAAGAAGGGGTCACGGTGAAAGATGATCGCTTCGCGGGGGTCTGGCCGGCGAATGAAGCGTTGTTCAACGAGGTCCGCTCCCGAGGCGGCCTAGTCGGCGTAGCGGTCGATCCCCTCTCCAGCCACGACTGTGGCAACCAGCGCTACTTCGCCATTCCGTGGCTTGATGCGTGCCTTTCTGCGCGACTGCCGAAAGTCGCCGGCCAGCCGCTGCTCGACATGCCAACCGACTGCGCGTGGCTGGCTGAACCGACCGGATTCGAGGCGGTCCCTGCCGCGAAGTTTGCCGGCGATCCGCTCAAGGCGGCGTGGCTGCCGAATGAGTCGGTCGCTCGCGCCTGGATGGAGTACGTGAAGGACACTGCCGTCACCGACACGACGCCCCCTCCCGCGCCGACGAACCTGCGCGTCGCCGGTAACGAACTGACCTGGGAATCCGCAGCCGACCTCGAAAGCGGACTGGCCCGCTTCATCGTCGAGCGTGACGGCCAGTTCCTCGCCAGCGTCCCTGAAAAAAGCAGTAATCCGTTCGGTCGTCCCCTCTTTCAGAACCTGCAGTACAGCGACACCCCCACGCAACCGCTCGTCCCCTTGCAGTTTACCGACGCCCATGCTGAGCCAGGCAAAAAGCACACCTACTGCGTCTTGGCCGTGAACACGGTCGGTTTGAAATCAGATCAGATTGCGAGCGTCCCTGATCCGATCGCGCATTGGCAACTCGATGACGATGGGAGCGAGGCCCGCGACAGCGCGGGGACTCATCACGGCACGATTCACGGTGCCGTGCCGCATGCCGGCAAGTCTGGCAAGGCTCGGCTGTTCGACCGTCCGCAGGGAAACTACGTCAGCATTCCTCATTCGCCCGATTTCGAGATCAGCACGTTCACGGTCTCGGCCTGGGTCTGGCTGACCAGGGAGCCGACATTCTCAGGAATCCTCGGCACGCGGACGGGGGGCGAATTCAATTTCGACATGAAGGTAAACGCCGACAAGGTTCACGGCGACATCGGCGACGGCACCCGCTGGATCGACACGAAGATCAACTTCTACAAAGATGACGTTGGCAGCAACGGCCAGGGAGGCGACCTGGCCACGCAGCGCTGGTATCTGATCACATTTGTCGTCGACAACGAACTAAAAGAATGCCGGCTGCATCTCGATGGCGATCGCAAGAAAACAATCCCCTTCCAGGGGGAACCCCGGCTGATGCGCCAGGGCCAGACCATGACGATCGGAAACACGGGTGCCGGTGAGTTCATGGATGGTGTGATCGACGACGTCCAAATCTGGAAACAGGCTCTGACCGATCAGCAGGTCGTGAACCTGATCGCTCCGTGAGTGCGTTGTGGGGTTCTTGATGGTAGGAGGGACTCAATGCGGTACTGCGTCCTGATTGTTGTTGCGATCCCGATCGTCGGCTGTCATGCGCAAGCCCCGAATGGCCCGTCGCCGGCCGATCAAGCGATCCCTGCCGATCTGGCGGAGACGCCGATCCCGGCCGATCTCGCGGCCGCCTCGAATGCCAATGGGCACTTCGCGATTGACCTGTATCGGCGGCTGGCTGAAACGGAATCGGGAACGAATCTATTCCTCTCCCCGTTCTCGGTTTCCACCGCGCTGACGATGACCGCCGAGGGAGCCGTTGACCAAACACTCGATCAGATGCTCGATGTTCTGCATGTTCCGCGGGGGAGCCTGGCGCAGATCCACTCCGGGCAGCGGGGACTGCAAAGTGCGGTCGTCCCCGCGGTGCCGCCTGAATTGACAGCGAAGATCACCGCCCTGCGCGCCCAATTGAAGGAAACCAACGCTCGCACCGCGGCGCTCGAACGAGCGGAACGACGCAAAGAAGCCTTCCTCTCATCGGTGGCTGGAAGAAAGCTGGCGGAAGAAATCAACACGCTCGTGAGCCGGGTTTCGGCTTACGAATTGCAGATTGCCAATGCCCTGTGGCTGGAACAGTCGTATCCGGTCGAGACGAACTTTCTCTCGACGGTGCAGCCGAATTACGGAATGGTCGTGTTTCCGGTCGATTTCAAAGAGCGTCCGGAACCGGTGCGTCTCGAGATCAACCAGTGGGTCGCTGAGCAGACCCACGATCGCATTCGGGATCTGCTGTCCCCTCGACAGGTCACCCCTCTCACGAGGCTGGTGCTGACGAACACCGTCTATTTTCGAGGCGACTGGGCCGAACCCTTTGAGGTTTCCCGAACTCATCGTGAGCCATTTCAACAGTCGCTGGATCGCTCGACCGAAGTGCTCATGATGCAGCAGTGGAATAGGACAACCGCGAGCTATGCCGCTTTTACAGCGACGGGCGACCTGTTTCCAACGCCGCTCGAAGTCCGCATTACGATGAAGGACGATGATCCGTCGCTGTACCCCGATGCCCAGGGGCATACGATGCTCTCGCTGGATTACCAGGGGCACAAGATCCAGATGATTCTGCTCGTACCGCAATCCCCGACCGGGATTTCCGAACTCGAGAAGTCTCTCTCGCACGAGAAGCTCGAGCGGTGGATTGGCCAGTTGGAGCACCGGATGGTCAATCTCTCGATTCCGAAATTCAAACTCGAATCGAAGTACGAATTGCAAGACACGTTGCAGTCTCTGGGAATGGTGCGCTGCTTCGAAATTCCAAAAGATGATCACCAGGGAGCGCAATTCGATAAATTGACGTCGACGCAACGATCCGAAGATCGCCTCAGCATTTCCGCGGTGGTGCATCAGACGTATGTGGATGTCAGCGAGGTCGGAACCGAAGCGGCTGCGGCAACAGCACTCAGCGAGGGTGTCAGCGACGGCGATTTTGAGACGCCCAAGACTCGCCCGTTTATTCCGATCTTCAAAGCCAACAAGCCGTTCATTTTTCTGATTCGAGATCGCAAAACGGCGAGCATCCTGTTTCTGGGGCGCTATGTCAGCCCCCAGGCATTGACCCTGTAGGGTGGACTTCAGTGCACACGTAATGTTGCAGCGGGTGGACTGAAGTCCACCCTACATTTCGTCGCCGGTCAGTCTCACGGCAATGGAACTGCCATCGCGCTCTGTCATCGACCTGAGCAATCCCTTCTGATTGAAGACCCGGATCTCGTACAGAGCGCCGTTCGGAATCCACAGCACGAACTCCGCTTCGTCCTGGCGGAGCATGATCTGATCCAGCGGGATGGCGCTGGCTGGTTCGCCGTGACGGTAGGCGCTCACGACGACTGGCCATTGTTTCGCTGTCCACTTGCCAGAAACTTTTTGCATGGCATCTGGAAACAGAGTGGTCCGTCCGGCAGGCGCCACACTCTGATCCGGGGGATGGATGACAATTGCGTCCACACGGGCCAAATCGTATGGTGCGTCTCGGATCCCGAACTTTTCAGCCGGTGGTGGCATGAGCAGAACCGGCTCATCCGCCAGTAATCCACGGCGTTTCATTTCGCCGGCAATCTGATCGTAGTCGCGCGCGTCATAGAGACTCGACCATTGCCAGATGGTAAACGGCTCGATGCCGGTCTTGTCCCAGAAGAGCGACGCCAGCCAGCGTTGACCGATCTCCGTTTTGTACTTCAGGACGTGAGCATGGCCGGCGTGGACGATCAGTTTGGTTTTCGCAGCAATCTGAAAGAGTCTGGCAAGTTCCGTGGCGGCAAACTCCTCTCGGCGTTCATGCGTGGTAAAGTCGTAGTCGTAACCCAGAATCTCGAACTTCAAGTCCAGGGCGCGGCGCAGGACGTTGCCGAACTGCGGGTCGGCGGTGTAAGTCCCCGTTTGGCTCGCGGGATAACCCCGTTTCTTGAGAGCCGCCCCCGATTCGTGGATCGTCTCCGCCGCGTAGTGCGTGAATCCGGCATCTTTGAATGCGGGCAGAGTGCCGCCGATCCACTCGCGATGCTTCGAGACCAGGTGATCTTCCATGATCATCACCACTTGATGCTGGACAGCGATCTGGCGGATGCCGTCCCTCCAGGGGACGACAGAAAGCTCCAGGGAACCGACTTCGACAGAGGATGGCGCCGGTTGAAACTGAGGATGCACGTCCATCCGGCGAACTTCGTCGTCACGTCCCAGAAACGCCAGAAAGGTCGCCAATTGCTGAACCGAGACTTCGTCAACGCCCGCTTTTTCCATCTGGACAACCGACGCGAGATACTGCGGCGGCCCCAAGAAGAGCTTCGACAGAAAATGCCAGCCGATCCCGGCTGCCAGCAAGAGCAGGCCAAGCGATCCAATTGCGATCCACCGGAGTCGTCGATACTTCTGACTCGTCATGTTTGTTCGACTCGAAGAATTCCAGATTGTCGGCTTACAATTGAGCTCGGTCCCGTTGTGCCGAAGCTCCGACATGGTAAACGGCGACGGTGGCGGGAAACAGCGATTTGAGACCTGCCGTCATGCAGGCATGACCTGCAAGACTGGCGTTCTCTCGCATCGTGGACCTCGTTGGAATTGACAGCTGCTCAGTGCGGCGACCGACCGAGGCGAACTCGCCAGAAAGGGAATAGCTCGTATTCAACTGGACACGAGGCACCGATACACTGACTGCATGTCCAAACACAATAGAATTCCGGCGCGCAGACACACCAGCGACGACCGGTTGACTGCGAACCCGTTACGATGGCTGGAAACGAATTCGCTCATCCTGGCCGGGGCGTTGCTGTCGGCCTTGATGAGCGCGCCACTTCAGGGGCAGGCCCAGGACCGAACGCTGACCGCCAGCGTGGTGCGGCCGGTCCATCCCCTCCTGATTCGTAACGAGCAGAGTCCGTTATTACGGCTCGTCGTGGATCTCCCCGGGGGGCAAACAGCCCGGTTGACGTCACTCGAGTTCTTCCTCGACGGAACCGACGCTGTGAACGACGTCGACGTCATGCGACTGTTCTCGACGGGCGATCAAGAAGCCTTCGCGACCGCCAATCCGCTGGGAGCAGTGGTCGCCCCGGCCAGAACGATCACACTCACCGTCGATCACCTCCTTGCCGAGGGCAGGAATGTCTTCTGGCTGTCTTGCCGGTTAAAAGACTCCGCCGATCGGCAACACGAGATCGCCGCGTCATGCACGAAAGTCGTCGCTTCCACGGGAGCCGTGAAGCCGCAGGATGACGTGGCAAACCCTCGACAGCGCATCGGAATGGCCCTGCGAAAGCACAACGACGACGGCGTCCATACGTACCGCATTCCGGCATTCACGACTTCCATGAAAGGGACGCTGCTGGCCGTTTACGACATGCGACGTCGGGCGGGGCGTGACTTGCAGGAAGACATCGATATCGGCCTCAGTCGCAGCACCGACGGGGGACGAACCTGGGAGTCGCCACGAACGATCATGGATATGGGGCGATTCGGCGGGTTGCCTCCCGAGCAGAATGGCTGCAGCGATCCGGGGATCATCGTCGATCAGCAGACGGGAGAGATCTTCTGCTTTGCTTTGTGGATGAACGGCAAGCCCGGCAAGCATCAGTGGGTGGACGACGGTTCCGAACCCGGCTTCGAGATTGGCAAGACCGCGCAGTTCATGGTGGTCCGTTCGCAGGACGATGGCCTCACCTGGTCGCCGCCCGAAAATCTCACGCGGCAACTCAAACAGGAATCCTGGTGGCTGCTCGCTCCGGCGCCGCAGTCTGGCGTCAGCCTGCCAGACGGCACGCTGGTGATGCCGGTCCAGGGCCGCACCGGTCGGGAGCCGTTGGAAACGTTCGCGACTGTCATGATCAGTCGCGATCACGGAAAAACCTGGGAGGTCGGCACGCCCGGTTACACGGGCGGCAATGAATGTCAGGCAGCGCAACTGGGTAATGGCCCGGGTGATGGCCCGGGCGATGGCTCAATCATGCTGAATATTCGCAACGACCGCGAGCGCTTCCGTGCCGTCGTCGTCACGCAGGATCTGGGAAAATCCTGGCAGCCCCACGCGACCAGTCGTCACACTCTCATCGAGCCCAACTGCAACGGCAGCCTGCTGCGGGTCGATTACGAAATCGCCGGCGGAAAACAGCATGTCCTGCTGTTTGCAAATCCGCATTCGCAGCAGGGACGCACGCACCAGACCGTGCAGGTCAGTTTCGACGACGGACTCACCTGGCCCGATTCGCATCATCGGTTGCTGGATGAAGGTCGCGGCGCGGGATATCCAAGTCTTGCGCGCGTCGATCGCGAGCATGTCGGCATCGTCTACGAAGGCGGCCAGTCGCAGCTTGTGTTCGAGAAGCTGGCGCTTGTCGATCTGCTCGAGCCAACGCGCCGCCACGCGGCCCGCGACATCTGGCAGCGCGAAGTGTCGCCGGAAGGCGCTCTGTACCTCGAACGTCGCCGGCAAACCGCCCCGTTTGGCGCCCAGGGCTTTGATCTCACTGGCCTCCGCGCAGGCATGGGCGCGCGGCAGGAGCCGACGGTTCCCGGTGTCAAACTGACGAAAGTCCAGGCCGGTGACGTCCCTTGTGAATGGGTCACGACTCCCGATGCCGATCCCGACGTGCGGCTGCTCTATCTGCACGGCGGTGGCTGGGTTTCCGGGTCGGGGGGCAACTATCTGCCGCTGGCTGCGGCAATTTCGCGTGCCGCGCGATGTGCCGTGCTGCTCCCCGACTATCGCCTGGCCCCCGAGCATCCGTTTCCGGCGGGACTCGACGACTGTGTCGCCGCGCACGAGTGGGCGGTCGCGAATGGTCCTGCTGGTCCCGGTGCTGCGAAGGCGACGTTTATCGCCGGCGATTCGGCCGGAGGGAATTTGACTCTGGCCACGCTGCTGGCCTTGAAGGAACGCAAACGCCCTGTGCCGGCCGGCGGCATCGCCATCTCACCGGCGACCGATTTCACGTTGACGAGCCAGTCTCTGACAAGTGTTTACGACCCGATCATCAGCTCGCGGACGATGCCCGAATTCCGGAGTCGCTACTTGGCCCAGACCGATCCACGACATCCGCTGGCCTCACCCCTGTATGGCGATTATCACGGTCTGCCGCCACTCCTGATTCAGGCCGGCCAGCACGAGATGCTGCGAGACGACAGCATTCGTGTCGCGAAGCAGGCCCGAGCCCATGGCGTTCCGGTGACGCTGGAAATCTGGCCCGGCATGGTTCATGTCTTCCAGATCCGCGGGCTCCCCGAATCCGAGGAAGCCATAGGGCGCATCGGTGAGTTCGTGCGCACGCATCGGAACCGCGAATCGAGTACTGCGGCGGTGCCATAACGCGGTCCGTGAATGTGAACGCTACCCAAAGCCTATCTACCGTCACGACGGAGCGGTGCGGTACCGAAACGTTCTTTCGCGGAGAGGGTGTGAAAATATGTAGGGTGGACTTCAGTCCACCCGAAACGTGGTAGCAGGCGGATTGAAGTCTCCTCACGACTTCTCGTGTGGACTGAAGTCCACCCTACGAAAACGCTCTTTGGCGGAGCGAAAGACGACGATCAAAATCGTCCGGGCTGGAAAGCGAAAAGCCCGGAAATCGGACGACTTCCGGGCCTTCGGGATCTGATTCGCAATGGTCGCTACTGGACTCGAAGGTTGTGCACTTTACGAGGAAAAACAGCTATCCGAAAGCGACAGTGGCGCAAATTGTGGCGCGCGCGGTGACCTGCTGCGTCTGATTGACGCATGGCCGGCCCTGCCCGAATCTGTCAAAACGCGGATCATGCGGCTTGCGACTGCAGGCCACCCCTCCCGGCGTTAGCCCGTTGTCTTTTGACGGTCAGGCGTTCATGCTGTATCGGCCGCGGGCTTCTCGCGGCCGATCACTGCCGGAGCGCCGCGAATGCCCTATGACGCACGAGTCTTTCGGATCCTGATCGCATCCCCATCGGATGTCGAGGAAGAGCGCGACGTTGCGGCCCGAGCAATTCAGGAATGGAACAACCTCCACTCCAGCACTCGAAATGTTGTGCTCCTGCCGGTCCGTTGGGAAACCCATTTGTCGCCGGAGTATGGGACACGCCCACAGGCGGTAATTAATCGCGCCATCGTTGACGATTGCGACCTGTTAGTGGGGATCTTTTGGACGCGCCTAGGGTCTCCGACAGGCGTCGCTGACAGCGGCACCATTGAGGAGATAGAGCGGGTTGCGAAGGCGGGCAAGCCGGCGATGATCTATTTCTCAAATGCAGGCGCCGCCGTCGATTCGATCGATACCGACCAGCTGCGGCTGGTCAAGGAATTCAAGGATCGGATCAAACCGATCGCCCTGATTGAAAGCTATAAGTCTACCGTCGATTTCCATGACAAGTTTTTCAGGCAGCTCGAAGTAAAGGTCCGCGAACTTCAGGGGCGCCACGCCAGTGGCGTGGGGCCGGTTCTGAATATGAAATTCCTGGACATCGAAACGCGTACGCTCGCGGGGGCCGAGTCGGAAAAGAAGATCGCGATCGTAACGAAGGTCCTGAATGAACCGGAGAAGATCGTCGATGAAGAAATCAAATTGCTCTTTGAAAATGCGAAAAAACGCATCCGGTTCGCGTCGGCGATTCCATCACTTTTCGTGATTCAGAATTCTGGCTCGAGTGGCGTCCAGAATCTGTTCGTCGAAATGGGCGTGGAGGTTGTAGAGGGAGCGGCCGACGTTCAAACGAATCCGCCGGCCAATGCAAGCTATCAGCGGGTTTATACCATTCATGACTGGGACGTCATCGCATCTGGCACATCAAGAGCCATTCCCAATCTCAATTTCGATTTTGGCGACGAAATTGAGGAAGATCATTCATTTGAATGGACAAGCCTGCAGCCCCAGCGATCGCGGCTCATTAAGCCCGGCTATTGGGTCATTCCGTCGAAGGCTTCTGAACTACACTTTACCGCCAAGGTATTTGCGGACAGTTTTGCGGTTCCAATTGAACTGAAAGCAATCCTCAAAATAGACGTCGAGGAGCGGCATATTGAGTTCGCTTCGCTCATTGATGGCGAGCGACAGCTCCGCAAATCCGGGTCAATGTAGCGCTGTCGCGGTCGATCGTTCCCATTCGACAACTTTCTAAATCCCGGCCATTCGTCAAAGGGCCGCCAAACGACTGTAGCGCGATTCAAGCGTATTGCGAAGGTCCGGGTATTCATCGGCCACGAGCTTCAGCCAGTGAATGATCTGCGTCGCCTTCAGGTATGGCTTGCCCTCAAGCATGGCCGACTGAATCGCGATCAGATCGAAGGCGACTGGCGACCAGATTTCGTCATCCCCGGCAATTGACCGGCGCTGCCAGATTCCACCGCCACTCGTTCCCCCCGGGTGAGGTAATCCGCCAGGAACCGGCGCATCGGTGCGATATTCAACGACCTCTTTCGGGTCGTAGCAGAAGACGACATCGAGATCCCGGTTGAATGTGCCCGCCTGCTTCGTGATGTTGTGCCACCGCTCCGGCTCGATTGCTTCGCAGCCGTACGCGAGCATATTGAACGCTCGCGCCTCTGGAGCGGGAAAGTGAGGGACGGAATACCCGGCCGGAAACCCGGCCAAGCGGCATTGAAGTCCGTTTCCGGCCGTGCCCGCATCGCGGATTCGATCGAGCGTGATCGGAGTAAGGCAAAGCTTTTCGAGGGTACCTGGCTCGAGCTCCAGGGCCGCTACGTCGGCTGCGCCAGAGGCTGCCACTCGGCGAATCACGCGCGGTAGGGTCAGACCCAGGAGCGGATTCTTCGTCTTTTTTATGAGGCCGATCTCCGCGATAGTCCGCGGTTTCGCATGGCGCACGGTCGCTAAAAATTCCCGGTCACCAATTCGCACGGCAGTTCCACTCGCGTTTTTCTCGACTCCTTTATTCTTGCAAATGAAGACATATACGGCCGTCGACGCAAGCAGATTGTCTGCAATGGCGCGAGATTTGAATTCTCCAACATCCGCGGCATTCGGGTTGAGGTCGGGATGGCGAAACGTGCCCAACGATGCCTCATGTCGGCAATGCGGGCACGTAAACACGTCGGCCGATGAATTTGGGACAAGCTCGAAAGACTGCCGGCATTCTGGACACCTGACAGTTTCGGGGGCATCTCCAGGCCGCGTCGAGCCTGGTTGGATTGTGCTCATTCTGGCACGACCTCCCAGGGCTCGGCTTTGACGGCAGTCCCGAGGGCCGCGAGAAGCATCATCGACATGCCCTTTCCGGTTCCGATCTCGCTGTATTCGAACCGGACGCCCACAACGGCATCGCCCCCAGCCGCATCGGCCGCGTGGCGCAGCTCGGCGATTGCACTCTCCCGGAGTCTCTTCATCTCCGCTTCAAACTTCGTGCCGCGCCCACCGAAGGCGTCGTTGATCGAGGCGACGAATTCCGACCAGTTGCTGATCCCAGTGACGCACTCGGCGGCGACGAGGCCACAGTGGGCTACGATCCGGTACGCGGGGATGTCACCCGTTGTCGACAGGGGCATTTTTTTGAGGAACGCGGCCCGCTCTACGGCCTTTCGATCGGCCACGATTACGTCGCTCTTGACCCTGCCAACCGCTTCTTCGCGGGTGACCCGACGCCGGATCTGAAAACGGCCTTCACAGGCCTGGCAGATCTCTGGCGGCTCAGTGCCCGGACCGAGCTGAAATTCGTTTCCGCAATTTGGGCAACTCCAGCGGCGCAATGATTCCCCGTCTCGCGGTCTCTGGCCTGGCTGCGGCTGGCCCGGCATAAAGTCTGCCTCTCTGATCGACATCGAACCCGCGGCATGCGGCCTGGCGCCGCAATGCACCGGAAATCAGTCTACCCCCAGGTCACCGGGGAATCGAGGCGCTGATGTCCTGGGAGTCAAATTCTGCGCGCCTGCGCGCCTGCGCGCGCAGAGTTTGGTTTCACGTACATGTTTCGGAATCCGCCGGCGCTGTGTGGGCTCCGCACAGTCCCACTGGCGAATTTCTAATCCGGTACTGGCCAGCGCAACGACATTTTCAGCCGACGCGTCTGCGGGGCGTTAATACGCTCGCCGAATTTCTCGCGCGCAGGCGTGCAGAATTCGACCGTGCCAGGTCAGGCCAACATTCTCAGAATTTTCTTGACTCTTTGCGGAGGCGATGTACAACGGCTGCTCGGGTTGCCGGACGCGGATAGCTACCGCGGCCGGCTGAAATGGGCCTGGTGTGAGGCGCGGCTCTCTTGCCTTTCGCCGTCGCCCGCCAGGCCCAACCCGATTCAGGCGAGAAAGGCAATCATGCAATCAGTTTCCGCGCTCGATGCGGCATCGGCGATTTTGCTTTCATTGAAAAACAATTGTCGCGACGATGGCAAAGACGGCCTCGTACTTCATGGCTCGGCAGAGTATGCAGAAGGTTTGCGAGATCGTTTCAGAGAACACCTTCGCCAGATTGAATCGGCAGGCCGAGTCAACGCCGTGTTTTTTGAGGACGCTTTATCCGAGACCACTTACGTGACCGGCTGCGACATTCGAGCGGTCGCCCCGATCGTGGTCGCCCTGGTGTATTACCTTGGATATCCGGCACTTTTAAAGCTCATTGATGTTGGCGAAGTTCGCGAGTCGGAAGCGGATACGTATCGTCGGGTGAGTGCCATCCACGAGTTAGACAGGGCTTTCGAGGCAGCAGCGATAGCGGCGATCTTCGAAGCAAATCAACTGGCACTTGATGCCGGTGCGGTCGCACAATCGTTTGACCTCTGTCAACGATTGTGCCGGGAGCGGCCGTCGCGCCTTCTGCGTGATGCGGCATGGAGAGAATGGCCGCACTGTGTCGACGTCGGCGCATTGACCGCCAGGGAGGACGAAATCCGACTTGTAGGCAACGCACAAATTGTGCTGCTTTCCGAGCATCTACGGCGAGGCCTGGTCAATGATGTGCCGCCTCACCGCCGGGCCAGTTTGACTGCCGCGGCCGAAGTGTCGTGCGACACAGAAAACGACACTCGGAAAAATTCCAAAAAAAAGAAAGCCAACCGGCGCTGGAATGATGGCTGCGAAGAGTGTGCGAAAACTTATCTCGCGGCGAAGGAGAGCGGCGACTCGGTATCCATGCGGCAAATCGTCAATGATTACGCGGCAAACAATGAAGTCGACAAGGACGGAAAAAGTATAAGTCCATCCGGAATGATGCAGCGGATGCGCGCTCATCCCGATCGCTGGAAGCGGCTCAAATAGGCCGCTAGTCGTTCCAAAAAGCGACACGAATCGCGGCAACGCAAGTTGCAGCCTTTTTTTCCACGATTATGCTCCGTCCCAGTTGTTGACGACGATTATCAACAAGTGGAGGCCGACAAATGGCAAACCTGTTCACGATTTCATCCCTGGCGCGCAGGTTCGGAATCGCCCCCAGGCGAATCAGCGATCTCTTTTACGGTCGCAAACTCAGTGATGAGATCTGCCCCGTAGTCGACGGCCGGCGCCTGATCCCCGAAAGTTACGTGCCAGCCGTCGAGGCCGCACTCAGGGAAAGCGGAGCACTACAGCAGAGCGAGGCCGGCAGTGCCGTCTGATCTGCTCACAGTCTCGCCGGCGAAGGCAATCGCTCCCCTCAGCGTGGGGCTGAGGGACGCGGCGCGGCTACTCGGCCTGAGCGAACGGACCGTTTGGGACCTGGCGAAGTCCGGCGAGTTGCCTTCAGTTCAAGCCGGCGGCCCCGGCAGCAAAATTCTATTCCGGGTCGCGACGTTGGATCGCTGGCTCGAGGATCGAGAACGGGGCGGGACTGGGTCTGCCACGCGGCGACAGGAGTAAAGCACCGAGTTTTGGACGGAACCAAGTTCACTGAGCGGAGGCTCAAAAATGCGATCATGTCGAAACTGTCTGACGTTTAACCGCCCCGATGAGGGAACCTGCCGCCGGTGCGGAGTCGCCCTGGCCGATGCCGAACTCGCGCCACTGCTGGCCCGCGCCGAGTTTGAAAACCGGATTGAGCGCGTGAACGCAGGCTATAACGCCAGGCTGGCTGCCACGGGGACGAATCAGCACCACGCGCCGCGCGTCGATTCGACCGGCAGCACTGAGACGCCTTACAAGGGGCCGCTCCATCCCGTCTTCGGATTCACGCCGCTCCCCGAGGATCATGTAGTTCACTCCTGATTCGCAGTCTTCGCAGCGAAGCCCTCACACCGATTCGCAAATGTCACACGATCCTAGACCTTCTGACGATCAGCAAACCGCCGAGGCCGGCGGCGACGATGACTCGCCTTTGGCCTTGCCGAGAGTCGTGACTACTCGGGTCGTCGGGCAGACTCTGGCCATGGCGCAGGACCTGGCGGAATTCTTAATCGCGCCGGAGCTCGATGAGGCAGACGCCACGCTGTACGTTCTCTGCGAAAGAATGGCGCCATCGGAATTCGGTGCGACAGTCGCGGGCTACACACATCCGACTCTCGATCTGGCCGTTCGCGACCAGATTGACAAATGGCACCCGCAGGGATGGCGCGGCCGCGGTCCGGCGATCGTCATCAATGAACGGATGATTCACAAATTCTGTCCGAATCCGTTCGACTTCAGACATCGATTTTTGAGTACAGCGATACATGAGCTGGCCCATGTTTGCGAGCGATCGCCGATGGTCGAAACGCGCTATCCGCCGGCTGTCGCTGTTGAGCATTTGGAGGAGCAGCTCGACAAACGATACATCAGCCCGGCCGATCAGGGGCTCCCTGCGTTTCATCTTCACGAGCTGCAATTCTTCCGGGCGTTGCTCCACTTGAAGTACCGCGCCAATCGAGCCAACTACGCGCTCCTCTGTTCGATTGGCGGGGCGTTCAGCTCACACGGCCTCTCGGATGCCGAACTCTATTGGAACGCGCTGGGGGACGAGGCCGAGCTGCTCTTTTGTGCTGGCCTGGGCAACGTGATGCAGACCGACCCGCCGGCCGCGCTGGTCGAGTTGTTCAAGAGCGATTCAGAAAGGCTGATTTCGAAAGTTGTTCAAACCCGAAGGGAGAGGCAAAGTGCAAACAGCGACAGCAACGCCGGCAGCGGGAAATTTGTTGGACCAGGTCGAGAGCGAGGTCAAGCGGCTGCAGCGAGCCGGTGAAAGGCGATACCGCGAACTCGTCGTTCAGATCTGTGACGGGCAGATTACAGACCCAGTGCAAATCGCTGGAGTCCTTCACGAGCTGCAGAAGCCCCTGGGGTCCGTCAAGGTCGACGTCGAATTGCTTCGGGCCCGGCGTGGCAATCGGGCCATTGTCGATCAGCGTCCCGAGAAAGAATCCCGGCGGGATGAGTTGAAGCGGGCACTCGACGAGGAGGCTCGCCGGTTCGCGCCACTCCTGACGGCCCACCAAGAACTCCAATCCAAAATGAACGGCGAGGTACAAGCGATCAACGCCTTCTTCTCGACCGCGGATGTTGCCGCGAACAGCCTGCGTCAAACGGCGCCTGCCGAACTGATGGAAGAATTCCGGGAGTTGAATAAGAAGATCAATAGCCTGGGGCAGCGGGTCCCCCCGCTTCGGGAAGAATACAACGAGGCGTCTGGACACGCCGCGAACTACCGCCGGCAAGCCACGGCCACAGGAGATGTTTCGGCCCTCCGTCGCCAGGAGGCCAGCGACAATGCAGCCAGTTATGGTGCGAAGGCAACCGGGATCGAGCGGGACCTGGCACAGCTCACGAATAAGATTGCGGCGCTCGAGGCAGAACAGGCGGCGCTGCTCGAACGGATGATGCAGCCCTGAAGTTGGTTGGAATGGCGGGGGCTCCCGACTTCATCGCAGCCGGCGAGCCCCCGCCAGTGTCCGAACGCAGAGTAGTCATTCTTCCTTCAACGTTTCATCTTCAGAGGAGTTCTTAAAAATGGCATCGTTTCGGCGGGCCGGCACGGCAGCCGGCCGGCGCTCTGTCTTAATTCCGCATTCCCAATTAGGTATTTGAAATGTGCATTCATCTATTCAATCCGCCGGCCCCCAACTGCGATTCCAATCGCGGCTGCGGACGCTGCACCTGCGTCCCCCGGTTCCAGCAAGTCAGTGGAAAAGTGCAGGGAGCCCAGCGCGCGAACTATGAGCAATTGTTCATGGCTCCGCACATACTTCGACGCGATCAGACCGCCGCCCGCGATCCCTTCACCCCCTTTCCATGCCGCTGGTATAGTCCCATCGCAGACCCAGGTCCGGGGATTCACATTGGAGATTCATTCGGAATTGCTGTCGGCTATGACCAATCCAATGGAACGGCCGGGAGCCCCACTTGGTACTGCATTCTCTCTGGATTGACCGACCCAGGGAACCCGCAAGACTTCATGGTCTATTCACAGGTAGCCTTCGGTTTTCCCCGCCCCATCTGGCGCTGCCTGTCGCCGAACGTTCTCTATCGCGACGATATCAGTTCCAACAATCATAGTTTTCTCGATATGCCCGATCAGCTCGACATCGTCCCCTTCTGGCCGTAGGCCGAGGGCCCGGCAAAAATTTTTGGGTCCTTCCCCCGCCGCCAGGCCGGGACCGTGCATTGGGAACAGCGACGAATATAGACACTCTTTCTTCCGGTTGTCCGAAATCGTGCAAACACACAAATCAACCGCGAGTTCAACACGCCCCAGGCGTGGCCGAAATGAGAGCGAGGCCGCAAGAGAAAATCGGCTCCAATGGCAGCGCGACTATTCGGCGCTGACCTACATCCAGCGCCGCGAGATGGGAGCGATTCCGCCGGTCGCTCACGAGTCGCGTCGACGACGGGCGATGCTCGAGCTGGAGTTTTTCTGGGCTGAATACATTCGGCCTGGGGAACGTCGACTGTCGGGAGACTTGCGACACGGTGCCGATCGTTTGCAGCAAGCGATTCTGAATCGGACCGGGAGTGTCGAGGTTGAAGCGGATTATCTGTGCCGGCGAGACCTGGCTGATTTACTGACGCTGTGGCTGCTGCTCTGCGGGCACCGTCGCTCCGTGCTCGAGATCTCGACAGACACAGCGGCGGCTCAGTGTGCATTGGGGCGCATACGCTCAGAGCTCAATACGAATGACCGCCTGCTGGCCGACTTCCCGGATACACTCTTTCCGATTCACTTTGTTGGCGGGATACCACAGCGGCGGCCAGTGTTGAACGGACGGCCAATCAAGATGGAGATATCCCGGCGGGCCAGGTGGATTCAGCTACCCGATACATCGTCGACGGCGGCGGGGTCGATCTATCACCCGTTCGCCGCATGCAAGGTCAGGACGGTAACGCCAGCCGCGCCGCCGGATCTGATCATTGAGACTGGCACCACCAGGCCAGGCACCGTCGCGACACTCTTTCCCGGTGTCGACAGAGTCACTTTCTCGGAGCCAGGCGGATCGAAAGAACGACCATAAAAACGCGAGCGGCCCCGACTGCAATCGAGGCCGCTCCAACGGAAATCAGTGACGAGATGATGGTACCTGGCAGGAGGCCAATGGGCAACACCGCATACCCGCGGCGTGAGAGATTTTTCGCTCTGCACGTCACGAGGCTAATGGCGGACATTCGCCTGGCGAAGGAAATCGGGGGGGACGCGGTTTTGCTGTTGATCTTTGTAGCGCACCAAGAGGATCGGTGCAAAGGCCCGGTCAATTTCTTCACTTCCCAGCTACTGGATATTCTGGGATTCGCGAAGTGGGATCGTCTCGATCGAGCCAGGCGCGGTGCGATCGAAGCCGGCTGGCTGAACTACACGCCGGGCGGGAACCGGAAACCGGGGTGGTATTTTGTCACCGTTCCCGAGCATCTTAAAGACGGCGGTCGGAACGAATCGGAGGCGGCTGTCAGCGGACCTGACGATATACCTTTTCGGGTGTCGGATGTCGAACGCAACTCGGAAGATTCGACACCCTGCGACGGGGATCGACAGGAAAACTGCGGAGACGATTTCGATATCCCTTCGCGGGCTTTGAATGGGGTATCGACCGGGTGTCAAACCGCTATTTCGACCCCCGCAAACGGCCACCGAGAGGGGTATCCTCCTTCCCTTAACCTAAACCTACCTCCTTCTCCTGTCGCCGATCCCAGGATTCAGAAGGAGGAGGAGATTATTCGAGACGACTGGAAGGCCCTGGCGGATCGCCTGGCGGCATTCGGTCTGGCCGATTTTCAATATTGCCTCACTGCAGCTCGGCGGACTGGTTGTGACGTTCAGCATGTCTTGGCGATCCTGAGTCATGCGACGGCTCATCGCGAGCGCTGGCAAAGTCCGCAGGGCGTTCTGCACAAACGCCTGTCGATCGCGCGGCCAGGCCTGGCGCCGGCAGAGAGTTGGCCAAAGTTCAAAGACGAACCCAAAGCCGATGCAAAGCCGATCGGTCCCAATGCACAGGATCTCGAGTACCAACGGCAGGAAAAGGCAAAGAGCCAGTTGGCCGAGGCGCAGCGCGTGGCTCGGGAATCCCGCTTCGGTGCGGAACTGGATTCAATGACCGAGGCCGACCTGATCGCCCTGGCCGGCAGGAAATACACATACCCCGCGATGTTGAAGGCCTGGGAGCGGGAAGGCCGACCGCGGACGGGGCGTTTTCGCAACGACCTGTTGCACGCGCTCGATACAGAATCATTGACACGGCCAGTCGCCGAGCCGGTGGCGTGAGATCCCCGGCGGCTGAACACGGCCGGCTGGATTGAGAAACGAAAATGCATCAACTGAAACTTTCCGACAGCCTGACGCTCCCCGTCGACGCGGTCACGCAGACCTTTGCGATTCTGGCCAAGCGAGGCGCCGGCAAAACCTACACGGCGGCCGTGCTCGCGGAAGAGCTGCTCAAGGCACGGCAACAGGTCCTGATCATCGACCCGACCGGAGCGAGCTGGGGACTGCGATCGGCGGCCGATGGGAAGGCCCCCGGGTTCCCGATCGTTGTCATCGGTGGCGATCACGGCGATCTGCCGCTTGAGGAGAATGCCGGCGAGGCGCTGGCGGCGGCGGCCGTTGGAAAGTTCTCAGCGATCATCGATCTATCGGCATTCCGCAAAGGCCAGACGGTCCGGTTTGTCACCGGTTTTTTCGAGGCCCTCTATCGACTGAACCGCGAGCCGTGCCATCTGATCGTCGACGAGGCGGACACGTTCGCCCCGCAACGATTGTTTGGCGACGAGGCCCGCATGTGCGGAGCGCTCGAGGATGTGGTTAAGAAAGGCCGCATCCGTGGCCTGGGGTGCACGCTCATCACTCAGCGGCCGGCCGTGCTGAACAAGAATGTTTTGACTCAGGTCGAAAGCCTGTTCGCCATGCGTCTGACTCACCCTCGCGACATCGGAGCAATCCGCGAATGGGTTGGCGTGCACAGCACCGAGGAAGAGGCGGCGGCCGTGGTGGCGAGCCTGCCGAGTCTCCCCACGGGTGAGGCGTGGTTTTGGAGTCCCGGTTGGATGCAGACGCTCCGGCGTATTGAGATCCGCCGGCGCGAGACGTTCGATTCGTCCGCAACACCGAAGGCGGGCGAACGCCGGAAGAATCCAAAGCACCTGGCTCCGGTCGACCTGAACGCCCTGGGAGATCAGATTCGCCAGGCGGCCGACCAGGCCCGGCAGAATGACCCCCGCGAGTTGCGCCGGCAACTGACGTCCGCGCGTGCCGAGATCGCCACTCTGCAGAAGGCGAAGCCAGCCGCGGCGCCGGCAAAAGAAACGCGAGTCGAGGTTCCCGTAATCCGGCCGGCCGAGCTGAAATGTCTGGAAGTCATTCTGACGCGGATCGGGCAAAGGGTTACCGACGCTCGGGACCTGGCTGAGAAATTGTCGGCCGCCGGCGAATCGCTGAAGGCAGCGATCGGACAGGGCCGGAGCTCAGGCCCGGCGGTTGATCCCCAGTCGCCGATCGATCGGCGGGACAAGCCACACGCGCCGCAACCGGCCGGCCATGCTGCCAGGACGCGGGCGACTGAGCCTCACCCGCGGGCAGCCGGTCAGCCGGCGATTGGCGGCGGCTTGCGGCGGATGATGATTGCTCTGGCACAGCGCCCCGCGGGGTTGTCTGACCGGCAGCTCGCCGTCAGGGCCTGCCTGGCGGCGGCCGGCGGAAGCTTCGGGACCTATCTCGGCCGAGGCCGTAGCCAGGGCTGGATTGCCGGGGAACGGGAACGCCTGACAATCACTCCCGAGGGACTGACAGCGCTCGGGACGTTTGAGCCGTTGCCGACCGGACCGGCGTTGCTCGAATTCTGGATTGGCGAACTCGGGACGAATGGCGGATGCAGTCGGATGCTCAGGGCCCTGGTTAGACGCTATCCCGAATCGGTAACCAAGTCCGACCTGGGGGCCGCGGCCGACGTCTCGACAGACGGCGGCTCATTTGGAACGTACCTGGGGAAGCTGCGATCGCTGGAACTGGTGACCGGCAAATCCGAGCTGAGGGCGAGCGATGAGCTTTTTGAATGATAGCCCCCAAAGAAAAAGCGCCTGCGCGCTCAGAAATTGCCTAATCTCAGAGCGACATCGCGACCGCCCGACGCGCCACGGATGCCGGACGGCCCCGCCTGCGTGTCGCCGGTCGCGCGGCAGTGTGCCGGGCGGTTTCCGAGGCTGTGAGTCTGGCGGGCCGCGGCGACGTGAGTGTCTGAGGCTTCTCGAAAGGATTGGTACCCGATGCAGACGACACGATTGAACACCCGGCCGGCTGGCAGTAGTCTGGGCAGATCGGCTCGCACGCCGCCGGCCGACAATCCACCCAGCCTTCCACTCGGGAAACGAATGTCCCCCAGGCCCCGCAAGCATCTTGATTCACATTCGAGGAAATTCGAGATCCGATTTGCGATCGCATTCAGAGCGGCTGCCGAGAAAAAGAGCCTGACAACGGCTCCCGAGCTGAATGATTTCCTCGCCGACAAGGGGGTTTCAGTCAGCTTGGCTGCGGTCAAGAAGTGGCTCAATGGCGAGGCCGTTCCCAGGCCGCAACTGCTCGAGAGGATCGGGAAGGCCCTGGGCTCAAAGGACTATCGGGACCTGCTACCCGAGCCGATCTGATTCAAGTGGCGGCGAATCCGGCATGCGCTTGCAAATTTTAGATATTTAAATTATCTTATCGGCGTCGCTAAAGGTTCGAAAATGCGAAGCTCATCCGCAAACTCTGAAACTTGCCATCCCCTGCGTGCAACGGATTGCGTTGCACCCGGCGATTCGAACCGCCGAGCGACGGGGGATGGCAGGTTTCTTTTGCCTGGGAGCAATCGCAATGCCAGAAAATCGCCGGTCTGACATCCCTCTCACCCTGCTCGCGCCGATCGGCGGTGCACCATGAATCGAATTCTGGTGTACCTGGCCGGGTCTGCCTGCCCCGTTCGTCGTGCCGAGGAAGTCCGCGCGCGACTGCGGATCGAATGCGAATCGATCGAGGCGGTGTGTGAGGAGTGTCTCGAATTTGTCGTGCCGGGAGTCGCGACGCTGATTGATGAACCGGAGCCGAAGGTTGGATTCTTCCTGACCGTCGAGCCGGAGTGTTGCGGGCCGGACTCCGATATCCGCGCCTTCACCGTGTTTGAACTGCGACGCATCGCTTCCACGCTGATGAGCGCAGCCGCTCGCGTCGAAGGGGGTGCCAATTGAAACTCGTCCCACGGATCGCGCCACCAGCTGTAGCGGCGGGCCTGGCGCGTGCCGGAGCGAGTTGAGTCCCGAGCGCGGCCGGCGTGTTTGATGCCGCGTCGGCTGCGATCGGGGAGGCCGCCGGCCGTATTGCCTGCTTGAGCCAGGCGACGCGGCCGGCGGATGGCTGGGAAGGCAAAGTCGATCCGAGGCCCGAAAGCAAATGAGCCAGGAGAACCCATGAACGCAGAGACGACCATTACGACCGCATTCCCGATCCCGGCTGCGTCCAACGATTCGCTCGAGGCGTGGTTTGACGAGATCTATCGGCCCCGGTTCCTTCCGAGCGCCAGCCGGCAGACGCTCAAGCATTGGCGACAGTCGCTGAGCTGGTTTCGCCAGGGGCTCAGTGTCGGAACGCTCACGCTGACTCACCTGCAGGGGGATTGCATCGAATCGGCCATGCGCTGGATGCTCGGTAAGGGAATGGCGACGTCGACCGCCGACGTCATGTCGATGAAGATCTCAGCTCTGTGGCGGTTCCTGGCGAGAACCGGAATCGTCGCGACCTGGCCACGGTTCCCCAGGCCGCGCGCGACGCCGGCCGGGCTCGAGGCGAAAGCGACCCTGGCCCGTCCGAAGCGAAGGCGTCGCCGGCGCCCGGTTAGCAGATGGCGCTGCGCCCACCCCGATCGAGTCGAGCTGATGAGCGCCGCTCCACAACAGCGTCCCGAGCCGATCATCATCCCCGCCGTGCTCGAGGCGTCAACGCCCCTGCGATCGCTGTTTGAACTCTACAGGCAGCGCAAACTCCGAGGCGCCGGCAAGGGGACGTCGGTTCAATACGAGGGGGCAATTCGCCTCCTGTCGCTGTGCATCGGCCGCGAGCCGGTAATCGGCGATCTGACAGAAGACAACGTGCAAAATGCGATCTGGTCGAAGATCGACAATGGCCGCACAAAGCAAACGGCAAACTCTATCCAAAAGAAGCTCCTGGCCCTCTGGCGCTTCGCCTGTCGGCGCGGCGTGTTAAAGGAATGGCCGGAGCTGACAAACCTGAAGGAGCCGCGCCGGATCCCGTTCGCCTGGCTGCCCGATCAGATGGAACGCCTGTTCGTGGCGATCGCCCGCCAGAGCTGGCTGGTCGGCCGGATGACGGCATCAGCCTTCTTCCGGGGCTTGCTGCTCGTAATGTGGGATTCTGCAGAACGCCTGGGGGCGCTGTTGCAGATTCGAAGGAACGACATTGATTTCGATTCGAGGCTGCTGATCGTTCCGGCGGAATTTCGAAAGTTCAAAACCGCAGATGCGGCATACACGCTGCATCCGGAAACAATCGAGGCGCTACAGATCTTGCTGATCATGGCCCCCGCCAAAGATCAGGAGCGGATCTTCGCCTGGCCGTGGTCATACGACACGCTGTTCAATCGGTATCGTCGCATCCTGATCGAGGCCGGGCTCCCCGCGAACCGCAGGACGATGTTTCACGCAATCCGGCGGACCGTGGGCAGTCTCTACAAACAGGCCGGCGGCGACGCGACGGCGCTCCTGGGGCACAGCGATCGCCGTGTGACGGACTGCTACATGTCGCCGCTGATCGTCAAAACGCCGATGCCGGCAGATCTGATCTTCCGGCCGGACGCGCGACGGGTTCGGAGGATTGTCGGGCCGGAGAGCGATTCAAAATGAAGCCACCAATGGTACAAAGACATCTCAACCTGTCCTCCAATGTTCTTAATTGATCAGGCGCTTCCCAATGGACTTCGAGAATTTTGACCCCGCTGCCCTTCCGATCACCATAGCGCCAATTTATTCGCACTCCGAACCGAATAGCTCAATTCCTCTGCGGGAAGGCGATTTGGAACTTGATCTCAATGGAGTTATCTGCCGCTGCCAGGGAAAGATCGAGTTGCAGTTTCTCCCGCAACCCAGGACAGCCGTTGAATTGACATCTCGCGATCGGATTACGCATGGTGTGATTGCAATTCCAAAACTGATCATCCCGGACTCTCCAGAGCCGGCGCAAATCGAAATCACGGGAAGCGGCAGTCAAAAGCTTGCTGACAAGACCTGGGAACGATTCGCCTCCGGCACAGTCCGAACCCACATTCGCCGGCGCTCTGCTTGTGGGATCAGCTTCATCGTCGCAGCAATTCCAAACTTTCCATCTGTCGGACGAAAGTACGTACGCGACGACACGGGCGATTACTATTGGCCCGGCAGGTCTGAATGCATCAATGATCAGTGGAAAATTACGATTGATCGATTGAGGCTGGGACGTGACTTCGGTCAGACGCTGAAATCCGCTGCCGGTTATGGGATCACTCACGTATGTCGGATCGAGAAAGCAGACCAAACTGACATTGACGTAGATGCGGCACTCGACATCGTCGCCGCACTTCGCTCATTTCTGTCATTTGTCCGAGGCGCTTGGACGATGCCCATGCTCCCCGTTGGCTTCGATCGAGAGTCGAACCGGGTTTGGGAACTTTGGAACGCGCCTATCGTGGATCCGATGCGGCATGTACGGACCTGGCACATGCCCTTGGACGATCCACTGCCAGCCACGTTCAGTGGATTTATGGACAAATGGGTCTCCGAAATCTGGAATGAGCCGATCCGCCTGGCGATTCACTGGTATGTCGAGGCGAATAAAAAGGCCGGCGGAATTGAAGGCTCTTTGATTCTGCTTCAATCCGCGTTCGAGCTGCTTTCGTGGACATACCTTGTCGCCGAGCGCCGGATACTCAGCGCCGACGCGTTTCAACCCGGGAAACTTTCTGGCGCCGATAAGTTGCGACTTCTCCTTTCAGGCTTCGATATCTCCCTGAAGATTCCCGAATCGCTCGAAAGGCTCACTCAATTGGCCCCAGATCTCAAATGGGTTGACGGTCCCCACGCGCTTGTCGACCTGCGAAATGCGATCGTTCATGCCGAGCCAAAAAAGAGGGAAAAGCTCAGCATCGTAGGCGACGCAATCGACGAGGCGTGGCTCCTCTCAACTTCATATCTCGAAACGATAATTTTGAAACTGGTTAAGCACAAAGGGTCGGCGCTCGACCGAATTCACTCTTGGACGTCAGTGTAAGGCCCCTTGTATGGCGGACGCCGACATTAGATTTCAAAAACTGAACTCGAAACGAAGGGACAAACTCAAATGCCCGAAGAAACCTTGAGCCGCTTTGGAGTCCTGCAGGTCCCGATCGACCCAGGCGTCAGGCAACCATTCGTGCCGAAGAGCGCTCGATCGATGCCCCAGGGCGAGCTGGCGACGGTGCATGTATCGATCACGGCTCAAACTGTCGCCGCGTTCAATCGCTCACAAACCGCAAAGGACCGCAAGCGTTTGGCCGTGCTGACTGATCACGGAATCTTGTTTCTGAATGACATCGGCGAAGAACGTCGCCCCAAAGATCCCGAGGCGTTCCCGACTGGAACCGAGCGCACCAGTTCTCTTGGCGAGGCGAGGCAGATTGCGGCAGAGCGCAATTGCCAAGTCCTCAGTTTCGCCCGTGTGCCAAGGGTCTGGACAGTCGTTGTGATTGAACCTGCTGCCGTCTTGTCCGCCGGGCGGCGGGATTCGATTCGTATCTCGGATCAGGCCGCCAGGTCGCGAATTGAGCCGGTGCCGTCCGGCAATCTCAATCCAGCCAGGCCGACCAGTTTCGAGGCGTGGAGAAGTCTGAGCGTTCTAAAATTCAACCCTTGAGGAGAAGTGACGATGGCAAGTATTTCAACCGACAAACGAGGCGTTCGCCGGATTCTCTTCACGTCGGGCAACGGCAGCCGGAGAAAGGTGCACCTGGGGAAGGTCCCCATGCGAATCGCCGAACAGATCAAAACCAAGATCGAGGCGATCCTGGCAGCGGCCACGTCGTTATCAGCTCCCGATCCGGAGATCTCACGCTGGATTGCCGACATCCCGGAGAAGCTGGCCGGCCGATTGGCAGCGGCCGGGTTGATCCAGAAACGAAAGGGCCAGGGCGATGCGTCGGGGACTCTTGGCCCCTTCCTCGATTCGTACATCAAGCAGCGCGTCGACGTGAAAGGGAGCACGGCGACCGTATACGGACACACGCGCCGCAATCTGATCGAATTCTTCGGCGAGCAATTCTTAAAGCAGAACGCGGAAAAGAGAGCCCGCTTGTCGCAGTTGCTGGGGTCGAGCGCCAAAAACTCAAAGCGCCGCAAGACAATGATCAAGTTCTGGGGCAAGCGGCAGCCGCTGGCGACGATCACCGAGGGGGACGCCGATGCCTTTCGTCTGTACCTCCTGGGAACGAGGTTAAATAACGGCAAGACGATGGCAAAAAACACCGTCAACAAGCGCTGCCAGATTGCGAAGCTGTTTTTCAAGGCCGCCAAGCGGCAACGGCTGATCGGGGCAAACCCGTTTGGCGACATGAAGGGAGCGACCGTCAGGGCCAATCGCGACCGGGATTATTTCCTTGAGCGCCACGACGCGCAGGCGATCGATCTGGCGTGTCCTGATGCCCAATGGCGTCTGATCGTCGCCCTGTCGCGGTTCGGCGGCCTACGTTGCCCGTCAGAGCATTTGGCGATGCGTTGGACTGACGTCAACTGGGAGCGAAGCCGCATCGTCGTGCACTCGCCCAAGACAGAACACAGGCCCGGGCAGGAGTCGCGGGTGATTCCGATCTTTCCCGAGCTGGTGAAGCCTTTGCGTGACGTCTTCGAGGCGGCCCCAGAGGGAACCGAGTTCGTCATCACCCGTTATCGTGACGGCCGGCAGAACCTGCGAACGCAGTTCCTAAAGATCATCAGGCGGGCGGGGCTCACGGCCTGGCCGCGGCTGTTTCACAACCTGCGGGCCAGCCGGCAGACGGAGCTGATGCAGACATTCCCGATCCACGTCGTCTGCGAATGGCTCGGCAACTCGAGGTTGATCGCTCAGGAGCATTACCTGCGCGTCACCGAGGCCGACTTCAGAGCCGCATCAGAAAAAGTGGCGCAAATTGTGGCGCGGCAACCGTCTGAAAACGATGGAAACGTGCCGCAACGTATTGAGTCGAAACGTAAAAAAACCCCGGAGAATGCGGTATCTTCCGCAAAATCCGAGGTAAGACCAGTGGTCGCTACTGGACTCGAACCAGTGACCTCCACGATGTCAACGTGGCGCTCTAACCAACTGAGCTAAGCGACCTCTTTTCTCTGGCCGAAACCAAACTTACGTTGCTGCGCGGCGAACGTCAAGCGTCGCTGCGCTCCGCTGAATGCGGAATTCGGAGTTCGGAATTCAACCGCTCCTCACCCTGGCCCTCTCCCTGCGGCCGAGCGGATCTATGCCGGCACGGGCAGGTTGAGAAACCCGCCCCACGACGCGCACTGGCAGGTTAATAAACCTGCCCCACGTTTGGCGGGTTCGGACTTTTTTGAAAAACCGAGTGGAGGGTTTGAACCTCGGCGGGTGCGGCCGCGACTTAGAAGAGGGGCCAAATTGGTCTCGATAGCGTCTCGAGTGCCGACTGTGGAGAATCGACATGATCGGCGCGGCGACGAATGACGCGCCCGGCGCGTCTCTGACGTCAGGCGCGGCGATTCCGCATTACGAAAATGTCCGAAACATGCCAGCGACGGAGGGTTTACAGCAGATCCAGGAGCGATTGCTTGTGCTCTGCGCCCAGGCAGGCAACCGTGACGCTTTTTCCCGGCTTGTCGATCTGTACGACCGGCGATTGCTGTATTTCATCCGCAGAATTCTGGGTGAAACGGAGGACGCTCTCGATGTGCTCCAGTCGGTGTGGCTCTCTGTCCATCGCAAACTGGGAAAACTCAAAGCGCCCGACGCCTTTCGGGTCTGGCTGTATCGGATCGCGCATGACCAGGCCATTACCGAGCTGCGCCGGAAGTCACGGCGACCGCTGCCGATCGACGACGCGGAAACCATGCCGGCCGTGGACGGGGCCAGCGTCGATGAAGCGGCGTTTGACAATGCCGAACTGGTTCACGTCGCACTCGCGGATTTGTCGTTCGACCACCGCCGCGTGCTGACCCTGCGTTTTCTGGAAGATCTGTCGATCGAAGAAATCGCGGAAGTCGTCGGGCTCAATGCTGGAACTGTGAAGTCCCGGCTGCACTACGCGAAACTCGCACTGCGCCTTCGAATCGAGGAACTGACCGATGCCTGACTCACACGACACGAGCCGTTTTGCCCTGCAGCTTCTCGCGCAGGACCAATCTCTCACTGATTCCGACTACAAGGAGCACCGTATGAAACTTGAGCAAGCTTTGACAATCGCCGAACGGCGGGAAAAGTGGACAGTTCGCGTCGCCGGGACGTCGTTCGTCCTGGGCATCATCCTGATGTTTGTGGGAGGGACGAAAGTCTTCGGAGAATTTGATCCGTGGTCCACGGACGCCACGATCCTGTCGGTGACACTCGGCCTGATCTACGCGATTTCCACGATCACCTGGCCGATTGCACTGGCGGTTGGCTTTTCGCGGTACCGGCCGAGGATCAGGGAAATCAAGGAACAGATTCGCGACACCAGCCTGCTCGCGCTGCACAGCGAGATCGCCGAACTGCGGAAGCAGATCGGTGCGATGGCACAGCGGTGACGCTGAGCGACAGAATTCGGAATGAAGAAGAGTTCGGAGTTCGGAATTCGGAATGAATCAAAATGCGGAATTCCATCGCCCGCGTCCGTGTCCCGTAGGTATCTACACATCGAATCGTTAGCCGGATTCAAACATTCTCCCTCCCCACTCCGTGGGGGAGGGCCGGGGTGGGGGGGCGAACGCCAATTGACGCTCCCACCCCCATCCTAACCTTCCCCCATCAAGGGGGAAGGAATCCATTTCGGCACCGCGAGTTTTGACTTGTGTAGATACCATGGCCCGTGTCCAGAGAAGGGCCAAGCGGATTCATGCCGGCGCGGGCAGGTTTATCAACCCGCCCCACGACGAATCGGACGCCGCGAATGGGAATTGACCGCCGTTGGCCATTCCGAATTCCGAACTCCGCATTTCCCGAAGGGCCTACATGATCGAGAAGTAGTTCTCGCAGGCGAAATCGAAGGCGTCGTTGGTCATCACTTTCGGCAGGTTGTGGTACATGCAGAAGTTGCGGACCTGCAACAGCAGGTCGCGCGGCTGACAGGCGCGCAGCGGGCGCTTGATCGGATTGTAATGCTTCTCGAGCAGGTACTCCACCGCCTCCTTGTTGTATTGGAACCCCAGATTCGGGGCCATGATCTCGCACAGCTTGTGGAACTGTTCTTCCGTCGGGTCCGGAACCTGAATCTTGTACGGAATTCGGCGCAGGAACGCGCCGTCCACCAGGTCGCGCGGCTCGAGGTTCGTCGAAAAGATGATGATCTGGTCGAACGGAACCTGAATCTTCTTGCCCGACGGCAGGTTCAGGTAGTCGTAGCGCTTTTCGAGGGGGACGATCCAGCGGTTGAGCAGCTCGGTCACCGGCATCCGCTGGCGGCCGAAGTCGTCGATCACCAGCGTCCCGCAGTTGCTCTTGAGCTGCAGCGGCGCCTCGCAGATCTTGGTGGCGGTGTTCTGCTTGACTTCCAGCTCGGCCATCGTCAATTCGCCGCCAACCACGACGGTCGGCCGCCGGATGTGTACCCAGCGCTGGTCGATGCCGGTGAGGTTGAAGATCCCATCGGCCGTCGGCTGGTCCACCAGTTCGTGCACCGCCGGGTCGTACAGGCGGATGATGTCGCCGTCGATCCCCAGCGCCCGCGGAATCCAGACGGAAGTCCCGAAGCAGTTGGTGACGCGTTCGGCGATGCTCGTCTTGCCGTTCCCCGGCTCGCCGAACAGAAACATCCCCTTGCCCGAGTTGATCGCCGGCCCGAGCTTGGCGAGCATTTTGTCGCTGATGATCAGGTCGCCGAAAGCCTCGTGCAGGTCATCCACGGTGGCGTGCTGCTTGGCAATGCTCTGCCGGGACATGGCTTCGAGGTAGTCGCGCAGGCAGACCGGCGCGGCGCCGAAATAGGTGCACTCTTCGGTGAATCGGCGGGCCCGTTCGCGCCCCATTTCGGTGACGGTGTATTCGTAGTCCCCCATCGTCGCCGAGCCCTTGAAGACGATCATCTGCTCCTGCTTGAGGCTTTTCAGCAGCGGATCGACGATCCCGAACGGCAGGCAGAGCTGCGTGGCAATGTTGCGCCCGACCGCCGAGCCGCGCGCCAGGAGGAACTTCAGGATCAGCTTTTCAACGTCTTCGGTGGTGAGATTCGTGGCCAGGAGCGACGGCGGCTCGGCAGGTTTGAACTCGGCCTCAGGCTGGCCGGCGGGGCCACCCAATAGCTCATTGACGCGATCGAACAGCTCGTTGAGGTGCTTGCCCGACCCAGGGCCATTGGCCGCGTTCTCGTCGGCCCCGGCTTTGGCGCCGTGCGCAGCGAGATCCGCCGTGCCGAGATGCAACTTCCCGTCGGCAGATTTCTGCTTGAGTTGCTTCGACGACTTGCCGCCGGCCTTGAGCTGGGCCAGAAGCTCGAGCGGTGTATTTTTACGGTTGTGCTTTTCGGTCATGGTCTTCAGGGTGTGAAAAAGGGGGACAGGCACCTCTGAACTCGGAGCCAGTCCCCGTTTTTCACGGGTAACAATTGCAAGGGCACCAATCGCGCAATGATGAAAATTGTCATCAAAGGTTAGGTCACTCGGGGCGGTAGTCAATCGGTTGCAGCCGATCGCGGCGAGGGAAACCCCTTGGCCTCCTTGCATTCCGCACTACGCCGCGACAAAGTGCGGTACAACCGGCATAGCCGCTACGCGCGGCGTAGCAATGACGAATGTCGAATGACGAATGTCTAAGGAATGACTAATGACGAATGCCCAAATAACGGGGCCGGCTCTTCGAAATCTGGGCTTCGAGCTTCGTCATTCCTTAGACATTCGGATTTAGACATTAGGCATTTCCCCCGTTCCGGTCCCCATTGATCAGAGGTGTTGGTCATGCGTTTCGAGGGTCAAGCGGTCGTTGTCACCGGCGGGAGCAAGGGGATTGGCGAGGGGTGCAGCCGGGTGTTCTGTGCCGAAGGGGGGCTGGTGGCCATCCTGGCCCGCGGGAAAGCAGCCGGCGAAGCGCTGGCTGCCGAGCTGAATTCTGCGGGGCCGGGAAAAGCGATCTACATTCCGTGCGACGTCGCCGAGCCCGAACAGTTGCGGGTGGCGATCGAGCGGACGGCGGACAAGTTCGGGCGGATCGATTGCCTGATCAACAATGCCGGCTCGCATCCGCCGGCGACGACCATCGACGACACCCGTCTGGAAGATCTCGACGCGCTGATTCGTCTGAATTTTGTGAGCACGTTCGCCGGTTGCAAGTTCGCCCTCCCCTGGTTGCGAAAGACCAGGGGGACGATCATCAACATGTCGTCGATGGTCGCAATTCTCGGGCAGGAACATTCGAGCGCGTACTGTTCGACGAAGGGGGCGCAGCTGGGCCTGACGAAGGCGCTGGCGGTCGAACTGGGGCGCGAGGGGATCCGCGTCAACGCGATCCTGCCGGGGAACGTCGATACGCCACTGATGCGCGACTGGGCGGCCACGCTTCCCGACCCCGAGTCGGCGCTGAAGCGGGTCGCCGGTTTGCAGGTTTTCGGCCGGATGGCGACGGGGGAAGAGATCGGGCGGATCGCGCTGTTTCTGGCGACCGACGATTCGAGCTTTTTGACCGGTCAGGCAATCGAGGCGGAGGGGGGGGCGAGTTTGGATTATTAAATAGGGACCGGGGAATGGGGACCGGGAAATTGAAATGCCTAATGACGAAATCCGAATGTCTAATGAATGACGAAATCCGAAATCCAAATGTGGGAGGGCGAGCTGCGGTTTTGGGCATTCGTCATTAGTGCTTCCTTAGACATTCGTCATTCGTCATTTCTGCCCATTCGAGTGTCTCATGAATGACGAAATCCGAAGCCCGAATGTCGAAGCACCGGCTCGAAATCCGCTCGCCTCATTCCGAATTCCGAATTCCGCATTTCCCCGGCTTTGCAAACCTGCCGCAACGGGTTTTGTACTTCTTACAAAACTGGGGTCAGACGGGTCGTGGCACGGCGGCGAAACCGTGCTGATGGGGCATCCGGCGCCAGGTTACAACATCTAACGGCTAAGCCGTTTGCGTCCGAGCCGCGGCAACCCTTGAGAATTGGCTGTGAACCCGCTACGGTTTGGCCTCACGTTTGCTTTGACGTGGGATTCGTTGGGGGAGCACCAACGAACCTTGTCCCGATCAGAAAGGTCGGGACGCAATTCGAATCAGGAACGACAGCGCATGGAAGCCCGCCTGGCCAGTGTTCTTGCCCTCGTCTTGTCGCCGGCCCTGATGGGGGCCGCCTATCAGACCGAAAACTTCGTCATCAACGCCCCCACCGCTGAGATTGCCCAGCAGGTGGGTCAGGCCGCCGAGGTTTATCGCCGCGAACTGGCGATCGAGTGGCTCGGTCACGAACTCCCGCGCTGGGCAGCCCCCTGCCCCGTGAAGGTCAAGGTCGGTCAGCTCGGCGCCGGCGGAGCGACGACGTTTTCGTTCTTCCCGAACGGCAAGGGTTCGGCCGAAGTCTGCAACTGGGACATGAACATCCAGGGCTCGCTCGAGCGGATCCTCGATTCTGTTTTGCCGCATGAAGTCAGCCATACGATCTTCGCCTGCCACTTCCGGCGGCCGCTGCCGCGCTGGGCGGACGAAGGGGCCGCGACTCTGGCCGAGCACGATTCCGAAAAGCGCCGGCAGGTGTTGACGGTGCGGCAGACGATCAACACGAAACGCCGCATTCCCCTGCGAAACCTGTTCAACATCAAGGAATATCCCACCGACATGCAGGATGTAATGACCCTCTACGCCGAAGGCTATTCGCTGGCCGAACTGCTGGTGCAGGAAGGGGGCCGGACGCGGTACCTCAAGTTCCTCTCGGACGCGCATCGTGAAGGGTGGGATAAGGCAGTTCACGCCCACTACGGCTATCGCAACGTCGACGATCTGGAAAAGCGCTGGACCGAATGGGTGATCGCCGGCAGTCCTGAACTCGAACTCCCCAAGGGACAGCTCCTGGTTGACGCGGGACAGCCCCGGCCGGCCGATCGCCCAGTTGAGCGACCGGGGACCGTCATCCGCGGCCAGAGCCCGGTCGAAGACCCGTTCCTGGAAAGCCACACTCCGAGCAAACTGGCCGCCCCGGCGCCGCGCACAAAAAATTCAGCGATGACGGCCAAGCCTGCCGCCGAAGAACTCACCGCCAGGCCGCCCCGCCGTCGGAAACCGCCGGTTGCCGTGACGACCGAACCGGCAGCCGCGGCGACTGACGACGATGACGACTTTATCGTCGCCGAGGACGTCATTCCCCGCTCAGACGCCGAGCCAGTTCCCGTCGATCCGAAAGCAGCCCAGGAATTCCCGGGGAACAAACGTCGAGAGATTCACAACGCCGAAGCCCGCACTTCGGCGAACCAGCGGCAGGTCACGGAGTGGTCCGAATTCCCGCAGGACCACCGACCCAATCCGATGACTCTGCCGAGCCGGAATCGGAGCGGCGCGCGACCCTAGAGCCGGTTTCCAGACGCACCCACCGTCTGGAAACCGCCTCTCGCAGGCCGCGGCCTGCCGCGCCGCTCCGTATTCCCGCCCACTGGAGATCTGGTGCTTGAGACCTGAGGCTTGAGGTCTTATCTGGCACCCCTCACGCCTCAGGACTCACGCCTCAAGCCTCTTTGCAGCCCCTTGCCTGATTGTCGCCGGCCGATACACTAATCTCGTATCGGAATGCGACGTCTGGCAGAGAACTATGGACTATTCAACCTGGGCGTTTCTGTTGCTGGCCATCGGGATCACCCTGTTGATTGCCGAGGTCTTCATTCCCTCAGGGGGCTTCATCAGCGTGGCCGCCACGCTTTGCGTCGTGGGCGCCGTCGTGTGTGCCTGGCAGGCGTGGTGGTCGACCAGCCAGGGGACCTTCTGGGCCTTTATCGGGGGGATGGGGCTGCTTTTGCCGGCGACGATCGCGGGGGCATTTTACGTCTGGCCCAACACGCCCCTCGGCCGACGTGCGATCCTCGAAGCGCCCCAGCCGCACGAAGTCGCCTCGTTCGTCGAACAGGAAGAGCGACACCGGCAACTGGTCGGAAAGACGGGAGAAACGGTCACCGCGCTGAATCCCTCGGGGATCGCGCGGATCGACGGCCAGCGCGTGCATTGCCAGAGCGAAGGAATGATTCTCGACGCCGGGACGCCGGTGCGGGTCATCTCGGCGCGGGCCAACAGCGTCGTCGTGCGCAAGTATGATCCCCGGGCGGCTGATTCGTCGGTGGGCGATCGATCGAGCCAGAGTACGCCGGCCGATCAGCCCCTTGACTTTGACCTGACGTAGCAGTACCAAGACGATAGCGCGGTCTTGCCGCAGGTCGGGAATTCATCACTTTCAGGGGCGGAACGTCAACCATGCTGCGGTTTTCGGAAGTGCTGGCGGCGGCGAACGATCTTGACGGCTACGCATTGTACGTCGTCGGGTTCATCATCCTGTTTCTGCTGGGAATCGTTTTCCTGGCGGTCTTCGCCCGCTACTTTTCACTGTGGATTCAGTGCAAGATGACCGGGGCCGGGATCGGGCTCATCGACCTGATCATGATGTCTTTCCGCAAGGTGAACACGCCGATCATCGTCCGTGGCAAGATCATGGCCGTGCAGGCGGGGCTGACCGAGTTGTACCCGATTACAACGCGCTCGCTCGAGGCTCATTTTCTGGCGAACGGCAACGTGCCGCAGGTCATCCAGGCCCTGATCGCGGCGCATCGTGCGAAAATCCCCCTCGACTGGCAGACGGCGGCGGCGATCGACCTGGCCGGGCGGAACATTCTGGACGCCGTGCGGACCAGCGTGTACCCCAAGGTCATCGACTGCCCCGACCTGAAATCGGGAGCCGACGCCGCCCTCAGCGCCGTCTGCGGCGACGGGATCGAATTGCGGGCCCGGGCCCGCGTCACGGTCCGCACCAACCTCGAACAACTCGTGGGCGGGGCGACCGAAGAAACGATCGTGGCCCGCGTCGGCCAGGGGATCGTGCAGGCCATCGGCAAGCAGAGTTCCTACAAACTCGTGCTCGAGAATCCTGAATTGATTTCCGAAACGGTGCTGGAGCTGGGGCTCGAAAAGCACACGTCGTTCGAGATTGTTTCGATTGACATCGCCGACATTGACGTGGGAGACAACATCGGCGCGCGGCTGCAGGCCGACCAGGCGGAAGCCGATACCCGCGTCGCCCAGGCGAAGGCCGAACAGAAGCGTGCGGAAATGGCCGCCCGCGAGCAGGAAATGTTCGCCCTCGTGCAGGAGAGCCGGGCCAAGGTGACACTGGCCGAGGCGGAAGTTCCCCAGGCGATTGCAGCCTCCTTCCGGAGCGGCAAGCTGGGGCTGCTCGATTATTATGAATTGAACAACGTTCAGGCCGATACGAGGATGCGGACGGCGATCGCCGGCGACGGCGCCGGGATGGCCGGACGACAGTAACGCGTGGTTTGCAATCGCCGGGTGGCCCGGCCGCGTGCGTAGCACCGGCCGGGTCGCGCAGCGACAAGATTCGACAACGTGCGGATACAACTGGTTATTTGACGTTCCGATTCAAGAGAAGACCGGCGAGCTGATACGTTTCGGGTCGGGAACCCACATGGCGCCGAATCTTGTCGCTTCGCGACCCCGCCGCCCTGACGGGACGGCGGGGCCACCCGACCAATTTATGCGGTGAGTGACGGAGTTGAACATGCTGGCCAATCTGCCGTTTGTGCCGCTGCTGGCTGATTTCGACACGATCGGCGGGGTGATCACGTTTGTGATCGTGGTCATCGGCTGGATCGTGCGGCTGGTGTCGACGAATAACCAGGCGCGCCCGCCGGCCGGCAACAGGCCGCGGCCGCCGGCAAAACCCCGCGACGATCGCCTGCAGCAGGAAATCAACATCTTCATCGAAGACGTCGCCGGCAAGAAGCGGCAACCGGCCGGATCGCGACCGGGCAATGTCGCGGCGACCCGAGCGCCCCAGGGGAAAAAGGGAGGCGCGGCAGCGACAGCGAAACAGCAGCGCCGCAAGCCGCGGCCCGGTCAGGAAATGGCCGGCCGCCAGGCGCCGGTCACAGAGACTCTCGGGACCGGGGTCAAGCAGCACCTCACCCAGTACATGACCGACAAGGTCTCGCAGGAGGTGCAGACCCGAATGGCGCCCCGGGTTGACGCCGAGGTGGCCGCCGACCTGGGGACGTCGGTGACCACCGGCACCGAGTCGCGGGCGACCGCGGCCCCAACGACGGCGGCGACGTCGCGCGCCGAGCGATTTGCCGCGCTCTTGCGGAGTCCGGGCGGGATTCAGCAGGCGATCGTCATGAACCTGATCCTGGCTCGGCCGGTATCGCAGGCGCGCCCGGTGTCGCAGGGGCGCATAGTCCGCCGCTGAATCCGGCGCAAGAGCATAGGTATCTACACAAGTCAAAAGTCGTGTCGCCAAAACTGATTCCTTCCCCCTCGATGGGGGAAGGTTAGGATGGGGGTGGGAGCGTCAGTTCACGCTCGCCCCCCCACCCCGACCCTCCCCCACGGAGTGGGGAGGGAGAAGGTCTGTTTTCGGCTCCAATTGGGATGTGAAGCTACGTATGGCGCGAGAGGCCGGCCCACCATGCCTGAATCCGAGTCTGAGCTGGACGTGCTGCTGCTGGCCGGACGGTTCGAAGTCCGCGGCAGGTGCACGTACACCTTGCGCCTGGCTGAGGGATTGGGAAAAAAAGGGATCGGCGTGCGGGTCGTCACTCCCGATGCGCGGCTGATCGATCCGGGCAGCAGGGCCAGTCTGCATATTCGGGAGTTCTCCCGGCTCGATGTTCCGCTGTGGGGGAATGTCGTGCGGCATTTTCTGCTGCACGAGTTACGTGCGCAGCCGCCACAGCTCATTCACATTCAGTCGCGGCGGGCCCTGCGTCTGGGAAACTGGCTGGCCCGCCGGCTCGAACGCCCCTGCGTGCTGACGGTCCACGAGCATCCCGAGAACAGAGACCAGATCCGCCTCGACCGCGACTACTGCCGACAGGTGATCGCCGTCAGCGATTCGGTGCGCGACGATCTGATCCGGCGGCTGGGATTGCCGCCCGACCTGGTGACCGTCATTCCGTCGGGGGTCGAAACAGAATTGCCCGAAAAACTCGTGGCGCCGCTCGAGGCGGGACGCGTGCCGGTGGTCGGGACGGCTGGTCCCCTGGAAGCGGTGAAGGGGTTTCCGTATTTTCTGGGAGCCGCCCGGCAGGTGCTCGAGATCCGCCCCGCTGTCGAGTTTCTGGTGGCCGGAGCGGGGCCCGAAGAGGCCAATCTCCGCCGGCTGGCGCGCGAACTGGGAATCTCGGACAAGGTGACGTTCGTGCCATACGTCTTCGGCTTTACCGAATCGCTGGCTGCGACCGATATTTTCTGTCTGCCGTCTCTCCAGCAGGGGCTGGGCACGATCATGCTCGAAGCGATGGCACTGGGGCGGCCGGTCATCGCCACCGGGGTGGGCGGCATCGGCAGCGTGATTCGACACGGTGAAACGGGATTGATCGTGCCGCCGGAAAACAGCGGGGATCTGGCAAAACGCATTCTCGAACTGCTCGACCAGCCGACACGCGCACGATCGATCGGCGCCCGGGCCCGGCAACTGGCCATCGACAATTACAACGTGGAGATGATGGTCGACAAAACGACGAACATCTATCGCACCATTCTTCCCGCCCTGATCCCGGCCTGACCGACATCTGCGTCAGGTACCGCAAGCCCCAGCCTCCAGAACCGATTTGTATGCACGCTGAAATCATCGCCGTCGGAACCGAGCTCACCACCGGCGCAAAACTCGACACGAACAGCCAGTGGCTCTCGCTGGAACTGCAGGGAGTGGGGATCCCGGTGCATTACCATGTGACGGTCGCGGACGATCTGGAAGCCAACGTCAACGTGTTTCGGGCGGCCATCGAGCGATCGGACGTCGTTCTTGTCAGCGGGGGACTGGGGCCCACGCTCGACGACCTGACGCGCGACGTGCTGGCCCGCGTGACGGGAACCGAGCTGGTCCTGCACGAGCCGTCGCTCGAGACCATTCGCGCCATGTTCGCCCGCCGCAATCGCGACATGCCCGAACGCAACGTCGTCCAGGCGATGTTTCCGGCCGGCTCGGAACCGATTCCCAATCGACGCGGGACTGCCCCGGGCATTTACTTCGAGATTGCGCGCCCGGGCCGTTCGCCGTGCCGGGTGGTGGCGATGCCCGGCGTTCCGAGCGAGATGAAAGTGATGTTTCACGACGACGTTCTGCCGCGGATCGCGCCGGCGGACGCGGCGGGGATCGTGATCCGCCACGCCCGGGTCAATTGCTTCGGTCTCGGCGAATCGGCGGCTGAGGAACTGCTGGGTGACGTGACGGCGCGAGGACGCGATCCGGAAGTCGGCATCACCGTTCACGAAGCGACGATCACCTTGAGAATCGCCGCCACCGCGCCGACTACCCTTGAGGCGCTCGCCAAGATCGACGCCACGAAGCAGATCATTTACCAAAGGATGGGAAAATATACGTTCGGAGAGGAAGACGACGAACTCGAACACATTGTCGTACGGCTGCTTTGTGAGCGCGAGCAGTCGCTGGCTGTGGCCGAAGTCGCCACCGGGGGCCTCGTGGCACACCGGCTCACGACAGTGGCTGATTTCGAGAACTGCTTTCGCGGGGCGCTCGTGACGGCCGGCGAGGAGGCCGCGCTCGCCGGACTGGACGCCACTGCGGGTTCAGTTCCGACGCACGGCCCGACAGTTCAGATTCTGGCGGAGTCTTGCCGGCGGCGCTTTGGCAGTGACTGGGGCCTGGCTGTGGGCCAGCGCTCCCGCCGTCACGACAGCGAGGCGGCGGCTGACGCGCCGATTGTCTGCATCGCCCTGGCCGGTCGCGACCGAGTCCGAACGGCCGAACTCAACATTGCCGGCGATCCGGCAATCGTCAACAGCCGGATTGCGAAAGCAGCACTCAATCTGCTGCGGCTCGAATTGACACGCTGAGCCGCTCGTTTTCGGCCGCCCTGCCCGGTAAACTGGGCTGAACACTTACCTCGGAGCCGCGGATGGCTGACGTCTCGATCAAAACGCGTGAAAACGGGCCGCTGCTCGTCACCGGTCCGATTCAACTGGTCGACCACCTGGGCCAGGCGTTCGATTTGACCGGGATGCAGAACGTGGCGCTGTGCCGCTGCGGACATTCCGCGAAACGTCCGTTCTGCGACGGCTCACACAAATCGTGCGGGTTCATCGCCGGCGAAACGGCGCCGCCTGCTGCACCATCCCCATAAGCGTCCCCTGCCTGGCGCAAGGTCACCGCATGAACTTAATTCGAATCGCGCTGGTTGCAGCCTTCGCTTTCGCACCTCTGGCCGGCACCGCCTGGGGCCAGGCGGCTAGTCCCGAAGAAACCAAGGCAATTGAAACTGCGCTCGGTGAGCTGAGCACTTCGATCGACGAATTGCGCAAGAACCCCGACAACGAAAACCTGATTCCCGACGTCGCTGTCTATGCCAAGGCCGCCGAATGGATTCTGCGGCACAACGAGTTCTACAAACCGGACTTCGTCAAGCACACTGTAAGCGCGCTGCAGACCGGTTCGGCCCGGGCATCCGAGTTGAAGCAGAGGAAGTCAGCCTGGGAACGCACGCCGGGGCGGAAAATCCTCGGCTATCAGTCAGGCGTCGATGAGTCGATTCAACCCTACGCGCTGATGCTGCCGGCCGACTTCGGGAAAGAGCCTGAGCGAAGCTGGCCGCTGCATCTGGTTTTGCACGGTCGCGGCGACACCTTGAATGAGGTGTCGTTCATTCGCGAGCACGACGGCAAGCGGACCATCGAGAATGCCGACTGGATCCAGCTCGATGTTTTCGGACGCACGAACAACGCCTATCGGTTTGCGGGAGAGGCCGATGTGTTCGAAGCGCTGGCCGACGTGAAGCGCCGCTATCGCATCGACGACCGGCGCATCGTGCTGCACGGGTTTTCGATGGGAGGTGCCGGGAGCTGGCACCTGGGACTGCATTACCCATCGCTGTGGTGTTCGGTCGGTCCCGGCGCCGGGTTTGTCAACTTCTACAAATATCAGAAGATGGCCAACCCGCTACCGTTCTATCAGGACGCGGCGTTGTCGATCTACAACCCGGTCGATTACGCGCTCAATGCCTTCGACGTCCCCATTTGCACGTATGGCGGAGAGCAGGATCCTCAATTGGCAGCCGGGACCGAGATGGTGGAACTGGCGGGAAAGCTGGGCATTCCAATCAAGCTCATCGTCGGCCCCGGGATGGGACATGCGTTTGACCCGGCCAGCCTCAAGGAATTCATGGCGTTTCACCGCGAAAAGCAGCAGGCGGGGCGGCAGATTTATCCCGGCATCCGCCAGCTCAAGTTCACGACCCGGACTCTCAAATACAATACATGTGACTGGGTCACCGTCGAAGAGCAACTCGAGCCGTACCGCGAGACTCTCGTGGAGGCGAATGTTGACGAAGCTGCCGGAATCCTGAAGGTCACGACGAAGAATGTGGCCGTCCTGCAGGTCGGCCGCGACCTGGCCGAGAAGATCGACCTCGACGGCGACATCTTCGCACTTTCGGCGGCCGCCGAAGGATTGCTCCCCGGCGTCTACTTTGAACTCTCGGGAGCGCACTGGAGCGTGCTCAACTACAACTCGTCGCTCAGTTTTCCCAAGAACGTCGATCAGCACAAACGTCACAATCTGCAGGGGCCGATCGACGATGCGTTCATGCTGCCGTTCGTCTGCGTGCGCGGGACGGGGACGCCGTGGAACGCTGCTCACGACGCCTGGGCGAACTGGACGCTCGACCGGTTCGCCGTCGAATTCGACAAGTGGATGCGCGGCGGCATCCGGATCGTGAAGGACACCGACGTCACCGACGATCTGCTGCTCGAGAAAAACCTGATTCTGTTCGGCGATCCGGGCTCGAATTCGATCCTCGCAAAAATCGCCGAGCGACTCCCGGTCGGCTGGACGAAGTCGGCGATCGAGGCGTTTGGCGAAAAGTACGATCCCGCGACTCACGGTGTGTCCTTCATTTATCCGAATCCCATGAGCCCGCGGAAGTATGTCGTCGTCAACTCGGGGCACACCTTTCACGCCGCCGACTTTGCGAAATCCAACGCCTGGCTCTTCCCGCGCCTGGGAGACATTGCGATTCAGAAGTTTGAGAAACTCGAAAACGGGAGTTACAAGGAAACAGTCGAGCGCGCGGATTTCTTCAACAACCGCTGGAAATTGCCATCCGGACTGGCACCGAAGGTGGCCGCGAAGCCGTGACCATGAGCGCACAAGGATCGCAACCAACCTGGAACGCCGATCTCTATGATTCCAGCCATTCGTTCGTCTGGAAGTATGGGGCCTCGTTGATTGAGCTGCTCAATCCGCAGGCCGGTGAGCGGATTCTCGATCTCGGCTGCGGCACCGGGCATCTGACGGCGAAGATTGCCGAAGTGGCCGGTGAGGTGGTTGGCTTCGATAGTTCCCCCGAAATGATCGACCAGGCGTGCCGGGCTTATCCGGCGATCCGGTTCGAGGTTGCAGATGCCCGCGAGTTTTCGCTGGGCTCGGGTTTCGACGCTGTCTTTTCCAACGCTGTGCTGCATTGGGTGAAACAGCCCGAGGCGGCCATCATGTGCATCCATCACTCTCTCCGGCCGGGGGGCCGGTTCGTTGCCGAGTTCGGCGGGCACGGCAACACGCGGCAGATGGTCGCCGCCCTGTTACGGCAAGCGGCGGCGTTCGGCGCCGGCGATTACGAGATCCCCTGGTACTATCCCGGGATCGCCGAGTATTCCAGCCTGCTCGAACGGAACGGTTTCGAGGTGACGTACGCGAGTCTGTTCGAACGCCCGACGCCGCTGGAGGGGGAAGAGGGAATGCAGAAGTGGTTCGAGATGTTTTGCGGCAGCCTGCTCAGCCGACTGTCGCCCGCCGATCGGCCGGCGTGTCTCGCTGCGATCGACGCCGATTTGCGACCGACTCTGTATCGCGACGGACAATGGACGGCCGACTATCGCCGCTTGCGGGTTGTCGCGGTGCGAAAAACGTGACGGAGGCGGCGATTGCGCAGATTCTCCCTCTCCCGCTGGGCATAGGTATCTACACAAGTCAAAACTCGCGTCGCTGAAACTGATTCCTTCCCCCTCGATGGGGGAAGGCTAGGATGGGGGTGGCGAGCGTCAATCAACATTCGCCCCCCCACCCCGACCCTCCGCCACGACGGGGGGAGGGAGAATGTTTCGCGCGACGTGAGTTTTGACTTGTGCAGGGATTCAATGGGTGAGCCCCAACCGGGGCGAGATTCGATAGCCCAGGGGCCCTTAGCCCTGGGTAGATGCAGCCAGACGAAGGAAGCCCCAACGTGGGCGAGATTCCATGGTGAAGGGCCGAGATCAACCTGCACGCTGGAATCTCGCCGCTTCAGGGCTTTCGCGATTCGTATCGTCGGAACCCTGGGCTGCGCCCAGGGCTATCAAATCTCGCCCCCTTGGGGCTGACGTGATTGATCTAGTCGAAATCAATCCGTCTCCCTCTCCCACCGGGAAAGAGGACCGAATTCGGCGCCCTTTGATACTTCCACGAAAACACCCGCGCCGCTACTTCGTCGCGGCTTTCACCAGCTCGAGCGCCTCGCTGCACAACCGGCGGGCGGCGGCGGTGTCGGGGGCTTCGGCAATCACGCGCAGGATCGGCTCGGTATTGCTGGCCCGCACCTGCACCCAGCGATTGGGCCAGTCGAGACGCAGGCCGTCCCCTTCGCTCGCCACGGCATCGCGGTAGTGCTGCTTCAGCGCAGCGCAGGCAGCCCCCACCTGTTCGCGGGGGCACGTGATTTTGTCTTTGACGATTGAATACCTGGGAAGTGAATCGACCCAGGCCGACAACGTCCCCCCGCGGGCCGCCAGTCCGGCCAGCACGTAGGCCATCGCGGCGAAGCTGTCGCGTACGTAGCCCACGCGCGGTTCGATCAGCCCGCCGTTCCCCTCGCCGCCGATGATCGCTTTCACCGCGCGCATTTTTGCCGCTACGTGAGCTTCCCCCACGAATGAACGGTGGAACGCACAGCCATACCGTGCGGCGATGTCGGCGGTCGTCCGGCTCGTCGATCCGTTGACGACCACAGGGCCGGGGGTGCGCGCCAGAATGTAGTCGGCACACAGGGCGAGCGTCAGCTCTTCGCCGATGTAGCGCCCCGTGTCATCGACGATGGCGAGCCGATCGGCGTCGGGATCCTGGGCGAAGCCGATGTCGGCTCCGCGGCGCTTGACCTCGGCACACAACCCCCCCAGGTTTTGCTCGAGTGGCTCCGGAACGTGTTCGAACCGGCCGTCGGCGGTTCCCCCCAGCACTTCGACGGCGCAGCCGAGCTGATCGAGCAGGCGGGGGCCGAGAATTGCCCCCGAACCATGATTGCAATCGAGCACCGCGCGCATCTTTTTTCGACGGATCGCGGCCACGTCCACCAGCGACAACACCCGCGCGAGGTGCGGTGCGCCGGGGTCGGCAATCGCGTCACAATGCCCCAGGCGATCCCACGGCACGAGTTGGAACGACTTCTTCGTGAGAATGTCGAGCAATCGCTCGCCGAGCGTTTGATCGAAGACCGATCCGGCCGGGCTGAACGGTTTGAGACCGTTCCATTCCACCGGATTGTGGCTGGCGGTGATCATCAATCCACCGGCGGCTGCCAGTTCCTGGACCAGCACGCCGCAGGTCGGAGTCGCCGAAATGTCGGCATCCAGAACGCGGCAGCCAGCGGCAGTGAGGCCGGCGAGCACGGCGTGCTTGACCATTAGACCGGTCCCCCGGCCGTCGCGTGCCAGAACAACCGGGCCACCCTGGAACATCGTTCCCAGGGCGCAACTGAAATCAACGAGATAGGCCGGGTCGAGGCCGTCGCCAATGACGCCCCGCAATCCCGAAATACTGAGAATCCGCTGGGGCACTGAAAATTCCTGACCAATCAACCAGTTGGAATGGACACACGGACCGCTCGTGACCGGCATCGTAAGCAGATCTGAGCGCGGCGCGAAGCGAGTGTTCACAATCCCGACCGCGGGAAGACGATGTCTCGCAGCGGCGCTGCGGAGGTCGGGGATTTGCGCGACCTGTTGATTTTTCAGGTCCGCGCGGCGCATCCGGAGTTGCTTCGAGCGAACGCGAAAACTACGGACAGTTTCTGCTGGCGTCCAGCAGGGTCGTGAGTATTATGGATTTATGAAATTCTGGGCGGGAATTCGCGATTTCGTGAGTCGTCGGCGCTTGGTCCGGCCCGGCGCTGCACGCCAGGCAGACCTGGAGCCGGGTCGGCTGATTCGGCCTGAGCGCACGGTCTGCCACGCGGTTTCCGTGGCTTTTCCTCGCGCCGACGTCGACGATGCGACGTATCACCTCTTGAGCGAACGCCGGTTCTGGAAGCAACTGTTGCTCGAGGATCGCGCTCGGGCCCCGCGCGATGACGAGCAGATCGGCATTGACGACTTTCTGCTGCGAATGCTCGACGAGCGGGCGCTGGGGACGATCCGCCCGCCGCAGCCATGTCCTGCATTGCCTCTCGAATTTCTGCAGTATTCCGCGGTCGGCTACAACGAGCCGCTGCTTGATCTGGCGGAGCGCTGCGACCAGATGCTGGGCTTTTCGGTTTATGCACCCAACGCAACGCCCATTCGCGCGGGGTGGCCGTTGGCCCATCATCTGGCGCGGCTCGCCGCTCAACACACCGGAGGTCTCGTTCTCGATCATCGCAGCGAGCGGTGGTGGAGCCTGGATCGCTGGTCGACAGTCAATCCCTATCCCGGTCACGGCGCCTTGAGCGACTGGATCTGCATTCACGACGTCGTCGGGCATGGGGGTCCGGCACAGATGCACACCCATGGAATGCTGCATTTCGGTTTACCCGACCTGGAGCTGGTTGACATCTCCCGTTTCCATCGTGGCTGGGCCGGCAAACTGATGAGCGCCGCCTGCTACAAGCTGATCATTTGTGCTTTGGCGGAAAACGGCCAGGTTGCCGCCGGCGATGACCTGGTCATCACCGGCGACGATCTCCGAACGGCACAGCGCACCTCGCGAGCGCAGGAACCGACCGTGGGGGCTACGGCCGTTCGGCTGGTTCCGGGTAATCCGGAAGCGGCGCTCGTTGAGAACCGGCTGTTGCGCATTATCCCGGGAGAGCGCTACGGCGAAGGACCAGCCGGCTTGCCTGCGTGCCTGGCAGATTTATTTCCCACCGAGGACGATCTCTGCACTGTCAGCGACGCCAAACTGATGCAACGCGCCCACGAGCAGGCGCTGGTGACCCTGCCTGCCGAGCACGAACGGTTTCGTCGCGGCCTGCGTCCGGGTGAATGCCTGGCGGTTAAAGTCCGCTTTCCCTGCGACGACGCCGGCGGTGGTGAATACATGTGGATCGAAGTGCACCACTGGCATGACGACGCAGGAACCGGACTGATTGAGGGGGTCCTGCTCAACAAGCCGCGGCATCGGCACGACCTGACGCTGGGGCAGACCCTGCAGGTCAGACAACCCGACATTTACGACTGGCTCAGAATCACGCCCGGCGGCCGCCGGTCAGGCAACTTTACGGCCGCCGCGCTGTAGAACCGGGCCTGCCGCGGTGCGACTGCGGCTTACAATCTGCAGCGTCCCGCATGGTCAGGCCGGCTGCGGTCGTTTGCCCGCCATCTGCTCGAGCCACTCTTCGGCCGCCTGGTGGCATTCGGCGATCCGGGTGCGCACCGCCTCGACCAGTTCGGCTTCCCGGCCGCGCTGTTTGAGGGCCGCAACCAGCTCGGACGGCAATGGTTCTCCGAATACGACGCACACGCGCCGCGGCTTCAAGAACAGGCTTCCCTTTCCCAGAGCGAGATGTGACCCGGCGATGCCAACGGGATAAATCGGCAAGTCGGTGCGGCGCACCAGTGCCGCAAACCCCGGCTTGAATGTGCCCATCGATCCATCGACGCTGCGGGTTCCCTCGGGAAAGATCCCCACCAAAAATCCAGCGTCCAGACGGCGAAGCGTTTCCCTGATGCCGGCGGCCCCCCCCGTTTCACGGCTCAAGGGCATGACGTACGTGTGCCTCAGAATCCAGCCGATCACCGGAACCGGAAATAGAGTGTCGCGCGCCAGGAAGCTGACCGGCCGGCGGAGGGGTACGCCGACCAGCAGCGGATCGAGAAAGCTCTGGTGGTTTGACAGGAGCAGCCCCCCACCCGACACCGGCACCCGTTCTACTCCGCGAGCACGGTATCGCAGCCAGAACGTGAAGATCAGGCCGATCACGATCTGAAAGCCGAGCCACACCCAGTTCCGCCGCAATGGCGAACCGAGGGACGAATTCATTTCGGCCATGTTCCGTCCGGCATTTCCTGCAAAACGAACCGGGCCGGGTCGAGCACGACATGGCGGATTTTTTTGCGATTCCAGGTGTAAGTCACATGCACCAGCCGATCGGCCGTCTGGATCACAGCCGGATAGGAGAACTCGCCCGGAGTGTTTTCCAGAATCAGCGCCGCCTGCCAGCTCGCTCCATCCGCCGACACGGCGATGTTGAGCGGAGAGCGCCCTTTGGCCGTGTGATTGTAGACCAGGAGCTGCCGAGCGTCGTGCAAAGTGACCCCGTCGATTCCGCTATTGGGGTTCAGCAGCGAGGTTTCGCGGGGGGCGGACCAGGTCCGCCCGGCGTCGTCCGACCACGACTCGACAATATGCTTCTGTTTACTGCGACAGAGGATCTGGAGTTTGCCGCTCGGGTGCGTCAGGATTGTCGGCTGGATCAGTCCCAGAGCGCGGCCGTCATTGAGCGCTTCGCTCTTGTCCCAGGTCTTGCCGAAGTCAGCGGTACGTTCGAGATGCACCCGCCAGCCGTCGTGTTCGGTGCTCGAACCGCAGAGCAGAGTGCCATCCGCGAGCAGCACCGGTTTGTTCTTGATGGGGCCGAGGATACCTTCCGGCAGGCGCTCGGCTGGGCTCCACGTCTGGCCGTCATCGGCTGAGCGCTTGAGGAGTCCCCACCAGCGGCTGGGGCTGGGTCCCACTTTGTAGAACAAGATCAATTCACCGTCTGCGCGGCGAAACAAAACCGGATTCCAGCAGGGATACCGCTTACCGCCGGCATCAACGCCATCGGCCACTTCAACCGGCCTGGACCACTCCCGGCCGTTATGCCTGGAGCTCCAGATGCAGACGTCGGGCTGGCCTTCATCGGTCCCCCCGAACCATGCGGCGACGAGCCCCTTTCCCGGAACTTCGATAATTGTCGAGGCGTGGCACGACGGAAACGGCGCATCTTCGTAAAGGAATTCGGACCTCAAGAATCCTGCCTGCGAATTGATCGAAACAGGTTCGGCGCCGGCCGCGGGACCTGTGAACGCCACAACTGACGTCCCGAGGATCAGTGCGGCAGCGAGTCGAACCGCTGTCAATTCTCGGGCGAGGTGTGGTGCGACAATGTTCGGCAATCGGCTCTGCATCATGCATCCATCGGAGCGGTGCCGAACAGGCGCTGGGAGACCGCCTTACTTGGCAGGCGAGGGGTACAGTCGCAGGAATTCATCACGGCCCACCGGGAAATCGAGCGCAATCCCGGCATTCTTGAACTTCAGCGACGTGAGAATGCTCTTCTTGAATTCTTCTTCAGTGATCTTGCCATTCTGGTCCTTGTCGAGCAGGTCGAACTGCCGCTCGGCTTCGCTGCGCCCGGTCGTCGACGCGGGATCGGCCGGCTCGGCTGGAGTCTCCCCTTCGGTTTTCTGCGTCGTGGAAGCGACGACGGTAGCATCTGCCGCCGATTCGGTTTTCGATTCGGGCCGGGTGGGCGTCGGCGTGGCAACAGGCGTTGCCGAATAGCGCTTCGAACTTCCCTTCCGCAGCAATTCCTGCGCGGTCAGGAATCCGTCGCCATTCAGATCGAGCTTACGAAACGTGGCATAGTCGGACCGGGACCATTCGTACATCCCGATCTGGCCATCTTTGTCGGCGTCTTTCGAGCGATATTCGTCGGGAAGTTTGACGGTCACGCGACGACGCGACTTGGAAGGCTTCGAAGTTGACGTATCACCTTCCGCACCAGATGTTTGAGCCACGACGGCGCTCTCGGCCCAGGGACCTGCGAGAGCCAATGTGACAATCGTCAAAAAGAGTTTCCTATTCATGTCTTTTTCAACCTGCAAACAGACCCCACGGAGACTAGTCTGGTGTTCAATAGGATATCAGGATCTGCTCCTGAACGGGATGATTTTGCGCTCCAAACAGGCCGGGGATGCCGACCAACTCTTGATAGACCGTCCATAAGCCTTTTTGCATAAAGGTGATATGAACATTCTAACATGTCGGACGTGGAAAGCATCGACTTTATCCGGGATTTGGTGCAAAACCTGACGGATCTGACTCCCAGCAGGTCAAATTCGTCGTAAGATAATGATTGAACATACTTTCCGAGGAATTTGCGGCGGTGCTAAGCTGTCGATCGCGACTTGTGTCTTAGCTCCCTTGTTATTCAACACCGAAGTGCATTTACGGATTCCCCGCGATTCTTGGATCGCATCCGTTTTTTGAAGAGAGTGATGTTCAGGCGTCACGCGGGTGGGCAGCGTTTTTCCAGGACGTTTCAGAGGAATCGACCATGATGCGTTTTTGGGCGATTGGATTGCTGGTTCTGACTCTCAGTCTCAGCCGGGGATTGCCCGCTGCAGCATTTGCTGACGAATCCGACGACTCCGGGCAGGCTGCAGTCGCTGAGAAAGAAGATTCTGCAGAGAGCGCGAAGCCCGCCACGCCTGCCGCTGCCCAAGCCGAGCCTTCCAAAGTCGAGAGTCCGAAGGCCGCATCAGATGACGGCAAGGCAGTCCAGGCTCCCGCGGATCGAGGCGCTGGTCCGAATCGTGGCCCCGGTCGCGGACAAGGCCGCGATCCTCGGTCAGACAGGTCGGGACGCAGCGGTCCAACCGACTCGAAGGATGTCGTTGCCGAGTTCGTTGACGCCAGCAATCCTGATGCGCCGGCCGGTCGCGATCGATCGTTTTCATTTCGATTCAGCAAGGCACCCTGGAGCATCGTTCTGCCGCGGTTTGCCGAAGAAGCCGGCCTGACGCTCGACATGGATGAAACCCCGCCCGGGACATTCAGCTATTACGACAATCACAAGTACACGCCGACAGAAGCTCTCGACGTCATCAACGGCTACCTGCTGAAGAGGGGCTTCGTCCTCGTTCGCCGCGACAAATTTCTCGTGGTCGCAAATATCGACAACATCCCTCCCAATCTGATTCCGCAGGTTCCGCGCGAAGAATTGCCCCGGCGCGGCCGTTATGAATTGATGAGCGTCGTGTTCCAACTGGAAGACATCGACGCCAAGACGGCTGCTGAAGAACTCGATCCCTTTCTCGGGCCGCAGGGAAAGGTGAAGGCGCTCGTAAAAACGAATCGGTTACTGGTCACGGATATCGGGAGCAACCTGGTAAAAATCGGCGAATTTATCGACGGCCTGGCGTCAGTCCTCGACGATAAGCAGCTGATCTACAAGTCGTTCAAACTGGTGTATATTTCGGCGACTGAGGCCGAACGTTCGCTGCGCGATTTATTCAACATCCCGGCGCGAGGCGTGCAGTCCAGGTCGGCTGCTGAGACGACCACAACGGGCCGATCGCAGAATGGTTCCTCCGAGCGTGGTGATCGCGGTGATCGACGGGGTGATCAGCGCGGAGGTGGAGGTGGTGGATTTGGTAACTGGGGTGGCGGTCGAGGTGGTGGCGGCGGTCGAGGTGGATTCGGCGGGTTCGGCCAACAGGGTGGTGGGTTCGGCCAGCCGGGCGGCGGTGGCGATACGACCGGTGAAGACATGATGGCGGCGTTCGCGGCGCGGATGCGTGAGGCGCGTGATCGTGACGGGCGTGATCGTGAGGCGGACTCGAGTCAGTCGGCACAAACAACTCGAAAGCTCTCCATCAACGCCGACACGCGCACCAACCGCCTGATGGTCACGGCCACAGTCTCGGAAATGAAGCTCGTCGAAGACGCCATCAAGTCGATCGACGTGCAGCACGATCCTTCGGACCGCGCCAACCTGCCGCGCGGCGAGCATGAACCGAAACTGGAGGTTTACCCCCTCCAGTCAACCGACACCGAAGTCGTCGTCGACATGCTGAACACCATCGTGCCGGGCCTGGTGATCTATGAAGACACGAAATCGCATCGGCTCAATGTGTATGCGTCCGCGGCAGAGCATGCGCAGGTGCAGAAGCTCATCAAGCAGCTCGATAACGGCGCCGAGGGACTGGTGACCGTGGTGCAACTCAACCGCCTGCCGGCGTCTGCCGCCGCAGCCACGTTGCGGTCGCTGTTCAGCACCAGCACCAAAGGCGACCCCCCCAGCATCGAAGCGGACGAACTCGGCCGCCGGCTGCTGATTCGAGGGACTCCCGACCAGATTGCCCAGATCAAGCGCGTCCTGACCGACATGCACGAGATCGGGCCGGAACCCGGCGCCGCAGGTTCGCGCCGCGGAGGACCGATCCGCACGATTACGCCACGCGGCCGGTCGGCAGCCGACATTCTCGATCTGGTCAACGATCTGCCCGAGAGCGTCAGGTCGTCGATTCGTATCGACGCACCGGCCGCCCGGCGATCGGACACGTTCCGGGTCTGGGATTTCGACGAAGAAAGCAAGGCCCCGGGAGACCTCCCGCGGACGCAGCGGCAATCGGGATCGCTGCGAGACATCGATCAGGACACGAATCGGTTTCAGCGCGAAATCCGACGACCGGCGGGTCTCTCGCCGGAAACTATTCGGCGGGCCGTTTTTGGCAGCGGCCGCGAAGGAGCCCCGCGCACGGGAACGCTGCCGCGCGAAACCAGCGACGATGAAGCTCCCCCCGCTATCAGGAAACGGACAGGCGAGTCGATCGATATTGAGGATCTTTCGCGCGAGCTGGAAGAGCGGCTCGGTCGCGAGGACATTCTGGAGTCCGACAATTCTGAGGCAGCCGAACCGATCGATGCTGAGCCTGCCGAACCGGTTTATCGGCCCGCTGAGCGTGCCGGCCGCGGGCGATCGAAGGTTGTCATGAAGATCGTCGGCGATCAGATCAGACTCTATTCCGACGATCTCGACGAACTCGATCGCACTGAAGCGTTGATCGCCGATCTCTTGTCGGAAGCCCCTTCCGAACCGGAATGGATCATCTGCCGCCTGCACTCGGCGGATGCAGTCGAAGCCGCCTCGATGCTCAATTATCTGTTTCCTGAAGGCAATGTCCCCCGCACCACGACAACGACGACCCCGCTGCCCGGTGCGTTGAGTCGATTCGGCTCGACAACAACTCCAGCCACCGACCCGGCGACGCTCGGCGGGAATTTGAGTCGCGCCGGTACATTGAAAGTGATTGCCGACGCACCTTCGAATTCACTGTATATCAGTGGCCCGGATGATGTTCTCCCCAAGGTCAAACAGTGGCTGCGGGTGCTGGATTCGAGCGAATCCAGAAAGAAGCCGCGAACGATTGAAGTTCAATACGCAGACGTCCAGGACATTGCCGAGGTTGTCGGCACTGCTTTCCGCGAGGAAATGGGAATGGCAGCGGCGCAGACCGGTGGCGGACGCGGTGGCGGATTCGGGAACGGGTTTGGCGGTGGATTCGGCGGCGGGTTTGGCGGTGGATTCAACCCGATGATGATGGGCAATCAGCAACAGGGCCAGCAACGAATTCAGCTCAGCATTTCGCCCGATGTCCGTACGAACAGCCTGGTCGTATACGGCAGCGACAAGCTGTATCGCCAGGTGGAAACATTGGTCAAGTCGCTCGATGAATCGGCCCGGGCTGCCCACAGGGTCGTCCAGGTCATCCCCGTGCAGAATGCCAACTCGACTGTCGTCCAGCAGACGTTATCGTCGCTGATGAGCAAAGTTCGCACGAGCGACCAGTCGGGAAATTCCGGAAATCGGCAGATGGGCGGCAATGACTTTTCTTCGCAGCAAGGGGGCCAGCGAATGATGCAGGGGGGCGGCGGTCAACGCGGTGGTGGATTCCAGGGAGGTGGTGGTGGTGGATTTCAAGGAGGTGGCGGCGGTGGCCGACAGGGTGGTGGTGGAGGTGGCGGCGGGCGAGGAGGCGGTGGAGGTGGCGGTGGTCGTGGAGGCAACGCGGGCGGGCGCTAGTCGACGAACCTGCCATGAGAAGATTGTGAGTTGGACTGCGGCGCAACAGTTGGATCGAAATCAGCCCTTCCCGATTGCCTGCGGCGCCGCGGTCAGTCTGGAAGGGCGAAATCGCAAATCGGCCTCGAAATTGACTGCTGGACTTATGAAATCAGCCCATTCCGCAGCGCGATCATTGCCCCGGGGGGACCTGCTGTTGACGAGGGCCGGCGCTGCCTGAGACAATTTGACTGTGCCACTTGATTGGGCCATTTTGACTGTGCCAGCTCGACTGTGATAATTGGACGGGGCCGGAGTCTACGGGACGGTGGCTTGATGGATCAGTCTCACCTCGATTTGCAGGATTACGGGTTTCATGGACATCGGCGAAATTCTTCTGCTTCAAAATGTGATCTCGCGCGAGCAAATGCTGCTGGCGCGGCAGAATGCGAACGGTAAGAGGCTCGATCGCCAGGTCGTCGAAATGGGCCTGGCCAGCGAAGAGCAGGTGTTGCAGGCTCTGGCGGCTGAGCTGGGGATGCGGTACGTCGAACTCGCCGATGTCGCCGTCGACAAGGAGCTGCTCGATCGATTCCCCGCCCGCGAGATTTTCCGGCACACGCTGTTTCCCCTGTCGCGCCGCAACGGGAGTGTTGTCGTCGCCACCAGCGATCCGTTTGACCTCGAAGCGCTGGATGAAGTCAGTTCACTGTCGGGCTTCCGGCTGGAACCGGTTCTCGCCCGGCACGAGGACATCTCGCGGCTGATTAAGGAACAACTCGGCGTCGGGGGCGACACGATCGGTGAACTCGTCGCCCAGCGGACCGAAGAAGACGTCGAGTTGCTCGAAGGGCTCGGCGAAGCCGACGGCGAGCTCGCCGAAATGGCGCAGGCCGCCTCGGTCGTCAAACTGGTCAACGAGCTGTTGATCGAAGCTTTGAATCAGAACGCCAGCGACGTGCACCTGGAACCGATGGACGGCGGATTGATCGTCCGCTATCGCGTTGACGGCGTGTTGCACGTCCAGCCCCTGTCGCAGGAAGTCAATTATTTCCAGGCGGCGATCATCAGCCGCCTGAAGATCATGGCCAAGCTCAACATCGCTGAAAAGCGCTTGCCGCAGGACGG
>Ga0137463_1000039_pt1 | contig 58060 bp, 70 predicted proteins | sample EasRivERMGT800_2_FD_102333 | JGI IMG/M metagenome (GOLD analysis project Ga0137463, IMG submission 102333) | Soil microbial communities from meander-bound floodplain in the East River, Colorado, USA - East River MetaG ERMGT800_2 | ecosystem: Environmental > Terrestrial > Soil > Floodplain ...
AACCAGTATAAGATTGATCTAATGGCCTTGTGTAAGGTGAAGCGGTTTAAGCTGCCCTCACAGGGGCTTTGTATTAAGTTCTATATACCGATGCCTAGAACCTGGAGAAAGTGGCAGCGTGAGGCTATGAATGGCAAACTGCATCGGAATAAGCCGGATATTGACAACTTATTGAAAGCTGTCTTTGATAGTTTGATCTCTGAAGATAAGTTCATAGGGCATATTGGAGAAGTATCTAAGCATTGGACAGATGCAGAAAGAGGATGGATTGAGTTTGAAATAAAAAAAGCCCCCTATATGGAGGCTGAATTTCCTAAGAAGAAGCCGAAAGCCTAATTATACGTTTCTAAGATGTTATTTCTCTCTTGGATGGCTCTAATAAGCCGTAAGTGCAGGTTATCTTGTATCCTTTTGTCCTGTTTTACTGTTATTATCTTGATTTGCTTTTCTTTGGAGCGCATTCTTTCGTCAAATGATACGAAATCCCACTCTTTAGCCCCTGTTATCATCATTAAGTTCTGTATTTGGACGTATGCTTGCTTGTAGTTTTGGGAAATATCCCATTGATCCTTCCATTTTAACCTATCGAAGTGGTACATCGGGTTCTTGGGACACTTTATTTCTGCTCCAAAGTCAACTTGTTTGGTAATACTATCGGGGCTACCACCAGAATTGCCCTTTAATGCCTCATATTCGATGAATAATGGGTTTTCTGCACCTAAATACACCATTTCGGTGTTCCTGGTAGTGGTTATGTATCTTTCGTAAGCCGGATATTCATATATTTTACCATGCAGTAATGATTTTACTTCTTCTAGTTCCGGTCTTTCCCACATTACAGTAAACATTTCAAGTGCTTTTTGCTTTATATACGTCCATGCGCCATCCCCAAACACTTCTCCTTTGGCATTATTGCTTAATAACTTGTAATTTTCAGAAGCGGTGAACTTACTCCACCGTTCTGAATACCATTTATCTACTGTATCGTTTATTTCGTTGAACATTTAATATGCTTTTAAGGATAAAATTTCATCCAATTTAGTCTTAGCGGCAAGAGCCACTTTCCGGTATTGCCCGCTTTTGAATGCAGGTACATGGATTTTAGCTACTTCACCTAAGAAATGATCTAATAAGGCTTTATCTCCAGCTTTGGCAAGTTCTTCTGCTTTGCGCTGTTCTTCCTGTTGACGTTTGATTTCAGCCTGTTTCTGTTCTGCTTCCATGCGTTCACGCTCTCTTTTGGCGGCTTCTTCTGTAATGCGCTTTTCTTCAGCCGCTTTACGGGCTTCGTGCTTTCCTTTCATAGAATCAACGAATGAAAGAAATGTTTCTTCTTCCATTGCCCATAAGCCATCCATATTTACATATTCATCTTTGGGGCTGTAATACTGGTATATAACCTGAAGCCTTTTATTCTGAAGTTCATCCTGTTTGCGCCTTTCTGCACGTTCAGATTCTTCTTTTTGGCGGCTAAAAGCTTCTTGCTGCTCCTTAAATTCTCTCTGTTGCCTTATTAATTCTTCATGCTGACGTTTCATTTCGGCTTCTTTTTCAGCTTTGATCCGGTCTTGTTCTACCCTTTCTGCTTCTGCTTTATGGTATTCTTCAACGAACTTGGGGAATATTTCTTCTACCCAAACTTGTTCGCTTGATTCTTTTACAAGGTTGCTTTCAATGTAAGTATCCCCTAAAGCGAAGCAATTATCATGGTACAAAGCACCCATCTTGGTCAATGCCTGCATACGGCTCATATAGGCTTCTTCCTGCCTTCTTTTTTCAGCATCCTTCTTCCGGTTCACTTCATCATCAAAAGCCTGAATTTCGGCATCTAACGGGCTTTCTACCTCTGCAATCTTATTGCACACTTCCTTTTCTTTGGCAACCCAAAGCTTCTGAATCTTAACAGCGTCTTCCCTACCTGCCTTGCAGATTTTGACTGTCAATATCCTAACCTTAGCCACTTCCTTTACGGCTTCTTTGATCTCCAGGTACTTCTCTTTGTCTTCCAAAGTGCGAAGCTTTAAGTCTTTGTACTTGTCTTTAAGGGTGGCAATTACTGAATCTGTAACATTATGCTTTACTAAGCTTTCTTCAATTACTGAATTAAGTGGGTTTTCTACTAATAGTTCTTGTTCCATAGTTTTTATTTCTTTTTTAGTTGATTTCTTTTTTTACCGCAGCAAGGTTTTGGCTTTGGTTTGCTTACTACTATTATTATTTCTTTTGGATTAGTTAGGGGGTTATTGCTTTTCGTTTCCATAGTGGGATGTTATTTTTTATTATAGGCTTTTTTCATACCATTGAAACTTGATTCTGATAAAGCATTGGTTATTTCCATAATAGAATCAATCTCTTTTTTTTTGATTTCTATTTTAATGGACGATATGAGTTCTTCTTTAGCCGTGAGTTCTTTCCACTTATTATGATAAGTTAATTGAAGTTTAGGATTCATGCCAGCCAGTATTTCAAATGATTTTAGTTCTTCTACTGTCTTACAGGCTTGTATCTGATCTTCTATTGGAACTGGTTTTATTTTTTCTGGTATTATTTCCAATGCTTCAAGTCTTTTATCAATATCCGCTTGGGTTATCTTTCCAACTTCATAAAAATTCCTTTCTTCTTTATCTAACTGTCTTACTACATCAAAGTTTAATGATGTTTCTACTTTGGGGTAGTGTAATTTAAAGTTATAAGATATATCTTCTCTTGCTTGGTCAATGGCAGCATTAACGTTATCAAACTGTTCAAGTTCTTTTGTTACAGAAATCTTTTCCATTATAAACTTATCATCGTTCATTATATGAAAGTTTCTTTCTACTGTTATGGAAGTTGTTTTCATTGTTATTTCTTTTGAGTTGTGTCAATTTGTGCTTGGTATTGGCTTTGAATGACTGCCTGGATTTCTTTTACTTGTAGATGTGGTGCGGTGGATTGATCCATCACTTGCCATAAAAGCTGTACCTGTGCATCTGTAAGTTTAAATGTGTAATCCTTTGGTGGCATCCCTGAAATAAATATGATACCTAACATTATTATTGTTACTATAGCTGCAAATATGTTCTTCATGGTTGTTCTCCGTGATTTTTGATTATATAAATTGAATCTAATGGTTTATCTAGAAAAATAGTATCCGATGATGTAGTCCAAATGACAGTATCAACCCATTTGGTTGGGTAGCAAAAATTGGCGTAAATACTATCCCCTCTATAAATTAATTGGATACTATCATACCCTGTTGTTTTTCTCCAATCATTAGGCATAGCTATTAACTTGTCATGCATCCTAAAGTCATACTTGCTATCAATCTTCTCCTTACACCCAATAAGTAACATTGCTATTGTTAATATGACTGAATATGCTGCAAATAGTTTCTTCATTTTGGTTCTATTGTTAAACGGTTATTTTTAAATAAGCCGACCCCGCTAAGAGTAGCTTTTAGGTTAAGATTGTTTTCTTTGATTACTCTTTGTGCTTCTTCTAGTGGGTATCCATTGCTCCAGGGGGATACGTTATATACCAATTCATCTCCAAGATCATTCAGGTTGGTAGAATAGAATTTACGCCGGAAGTCTGCTAGTGCTGCTTGTACGTCTGTTTCTTGTTCTTGTGTCATGCTACGTGTGGTTTATATTTTTCAGTAAGGTAATCTTTGAAGCGTACCCATAGTTCTGTTTTATCTACTGTTTGAGCATCTTCATCAAACCCATGCAATCCCATAAGGCTTACCATCATATCATTTCTATCAGTAGTAAAGATTAGGTAATCTTCGCTGCAAGCCTTTACAAATTCTTCCAATAGCTCCGCTTTAATTTCAGCATCACATGGAGCATCTATGATAGCTTTTAGTTTGTGTTTCATTTTGGTATCGTGTTTTTGATTAAACGTTATTAACCTCTGGTTGTTGTATCATCGCTTTATATGGCATCCAATAAGTTATTGCCATGTCTTTAGAATAAGCTACAACATAGGATTCAATCAATACCGCAAGTGTTGTTTTGTCTTTTTTTGCTTTCCTCATAGCTTTTCTGTACGTCTTATCGGCTATTTTATAGCTACGTGCGTTTCTTTTTTCTTTCACTTTCATACACAAACGTAATACGTATTTCGTATTTCACCAAATTATTTTCAATAAATATTTTTAACTACCTTTGAAACAACTAAAAACTAACAAGCCATGTCATTAGTAGCACTATTAATTTTTTTGATTATTCTGGTAGCGATCTGTTACTGCGTAGCCTTATTGCCTATTGATGTAACCTTAAAGCGAGTATTGGGTATTGTAATCTTCTTGATTGCTCTACTTTATATATTACAGAAGTTTGGGTTGGTAAGCTATATAAATTAAAAAAGGGCTGTTATCGTAGCTAATGATAACAGCCCACACTTTTGAAACTTCGAAAGAAAACCCAATAACCTATGAATACATGATGTGACAAAGATAAAAAACCTGATCTATATTTTACATAGATCAGGTAAGAAATTTTCTTTAGTTATTTCTTATGGTTTACTTGTACTAAGGACTGCAAATATACGGGATGTCGTGAAACGGGACACCCCCTAAATAAAAAAGGGGAATATGAATATATCCCCCGAAAGTACCAAAACAATAATAAATAACTATTAGAGCTTATGAGTACCGCAATATTTTAATTAAGCGTTATTACTTCTGAATGGTCGTTGACGAATGCGAAAGTAACTATTTCGTCATTTCCAACAACTATATTTATTCTTGTACCATTTTCCAGGTTCTTCGCTATTTTCCAACAATCCAATAAGAAATCACTAAACTCATTCTCGGTACAATTAAGGTCTTTGTGCGTTAGTTTTTTGGCTTGGTTCATACAATAAAGTTAAACAAAATAACCTCCGAACATGAAAATGAAGGAGGTATTGACTACATGAAGTGATTTAAACAATGAAAAACCTTCATAAAATTACAAAAAAAGCAGCAAGTGAGCCTACCTACTGCCTTAAGATGAAAAATCAAAATACTTATTCAGGAATTGATATTAGCCAACTGTAGTATTTATCGGCAGTGGCTATAATATTTATTCCGCCACCTAATTGCCCTTGATTTAAAGAAGTTGCCCTTCTCATTACCTCTGTATTGTTTTCTGCATGAGCCATTTCTAAAGCTCTCTTTCTGCAATCTTGTTTGTAACGGGCAAATTCTGTTTTCTGCTTTTGCTGTTCAACATTAATTGTGGCTTGCTTTTGTGCTTCGGCGGGATCATAAACAGGCATTTGGTTAGATTTCCTTACTCTATTTAAATCTTCGGCTGCTTTAAAAGCATTTTGAATACTCATAAAATTTATTTTACTTTTTAATTAATACCTCAAATGTAAGCAAAAAAAATGCGTTACTGGTCGTAATAGTAACGCAAGTAGAAGGGTGAGGTCGCATTAAAACCAAAAACCTAACTTCCAAAAAGTTTTTCAACAACCACTATGCCAAACAATTAACTTATCGGGGGCTTTTATGCTATATATAAAATAAAAAAAAGTGTCGTAAGACTGACAGGTTATAGAAAAGAAATGTAGTTCTCGTAGCCCACAAAAAGGGCAGATACGGTAAGCCAAAGATAAAGTTACACATATCAAATAACCAAATAAAAAAGCCAACACTACTAAATAACTCGTTAAAGCAAAGAACAACTACATAAACCCATAAACAAAGAAATACTGTCTAGCTGTGCGTAGGTGCGGTAACGCATATTTTGCGGGTGGCCTTTTCTTTTTGGGGAATTGTGAATTTGACAGGCCGGCCATGCCTGGTTTTGCTTTTCACTTTTAGTTTGCCATTAATGTATATACTATATTGTTGTTTGCTGTTCAGGATTGAAAGCTACTTCTATTTGGCATTTTAAAGCTGCTGTTGCCTATATAGGGGAATGATCTATGTATTGGTATTGCTTGCGAGTAATAGTGGTACTGGTATTGAGTTATACAGGTTGTTTCCTTAAAGTAACAATAGTTTGTTACCTTCGCAACACTATGAATAGAGTTAATCAATATACTAAAGTGGACCGTTTACCATTTGGAGCTATGAACATTGAGGAATATGCAGCTAATTTAGGAGTAAGTAAGAATGCTATTTATAACACATGGAGAAGAAAAGGTAAACTGGATGGATATGTAATAGTGGTTTTTAAAGGTTTTAATTTTGTGGTGGAAGAAGGGTGTAAGGATAAATAAAGGTAGAAAAATAACGTAACGATTTATTTGGTGAGTTAGAAAAGTTACGTTACGTTTGCAGTATGAAACAATGTTTGGTATGTGGGGTTGAATTTGAGCCTAAGAACCCGAAAGGAGTTTTTTGTTCAAATAAATGCCGCCAAAAAGAACATAGAAGCCGTGTGAATGAATTATTGGCTGAAGCAAGAAAAGGCAAGATTGTTTCGGTAAAAATTGGAAAAGCGAAAGAGCAACCCAAAGCTGAAATTAAAATAGAATCCCCGCCCAAAAAGCAGCCACCAACAGAAAGTAGGGTATATATGAATGATGCGATTAGAAAAAAACTTGGACTTTAAAACTAATAATATATGAAAATAAAAGATTTATCAATCGTGGATTTATATACTTTATATCAGTTTTGGGCTAGCATGGAGAAAGCTGAAATGAAATCAAAAAATAGTGAATTAGTGGAAGAAATTAAAAGCATTATAGAAACAGAACTTTTTGACCGTTCAACAGATGTAGATGAAATATCTGATGCTTTTAGCGCATTTTTTAACGCCGAAGTAAAACAAACAGTATGAATATGCAAATTAAATTTAGATGGAAAAATAATCATTCCCTTGTTGAGATTTACCGCGAAGATTATAAGCAGAGTTATGAAGCATGGCTTTGTTATTATGACCATTGTGATTATTGGGAACGATTCTAAAACAAACAGTATGAATATAGAAAAAGAAATATTAGCCGCTCAACGGGAAATAATACAGGGATATTATATAAAAATATTTAACCAAAATCCTACCATTGAAATAATACTTCAATGGCTGGAAGATGATCTGAAATATTTGTTGCAAGAGGATGCGGTTGAAACGGTAAAGGATATTACAAATCCATTCAAAGCAGAACAAAAGCCTACCGAAGATGAATTATGGGAAGGGATATTATTTGATTGTCAACAAAGATTTGATGATAAGTTTTTTGAATACGGTGTACCATATTGGGCTATTGCAGACTTTTTAGATAATATTAGAAAAGAATATTCAATTATTAAAAAACAAAAAATATGAAAGAGTTAAATGAAGCAGCACTAATTAGTTTTGGTAACTATTTGCTGTCAAAAGAAAGAGAAGATAGTTTTAGAAGTAATCCATCATTCCCCGATGGGCAACTATTGAAAGAAAGGTTGTCTGTTGTGCATGATTCTGATTTAAAAAACTGGTTTGAATATTCAATTACTAAGAAATGAAATATACCTACATAGTAAGCTGGACAATTACTATTATGGCTTATGTACCTTGTAAATCAGTTGATCTTATTGCGCCGCAAGTTGTGGGTATGGCTGATTATATCTGTTCAGAAACAGACGAAAAACATTTTAGTATCGGATTCTTAAATAGGGATTCAGCTTTACTTGTGTATAAAAGATGCATTAGTAATGATATAAGAACTGTTAAGTTGGATTCAATCGGATATAAATGAGAGTAGCATTAATTGGCTTTATTATATTTTTGGCTGCTTGTAAGCCTACCGAAACCCAACAAACAGCGTATCCAGACTTCCCGAAACATATACGGCATGGCTACTATGCCCCGCTTGATACATTAGAGGTTAGATTCGGGAATGATCTAAATTCAGGATTCAATATAACTCTACCTGATTCACTAATGATGCAGATATTTGATTCTCTTTCAGATAAAATTAAAGAGCAATTCATTATCTCGGACAGCATCAAGCACTCTAAAACTCATTTTAAGACTATTTAAGACAGTCAACCAATTTTTGACACTCTGATACGTTTTTGATATTAAACCGCCAAGAAAGGCGGTTTCTGCGTTAAACAGGGGCATTATTGGAACAAGTTAGCCTGACGCAAAACATTAATACTACTCTTAACTATTGAAGGTTCTATTGGCTTGTAGGCTACTTCTCTTGCTTTATTATCAGTTTTTACGGGGTTACGAAGCATCCATGTAAATCCCATTCTCCCCGACTTTAGCATCCGTTTATTACCTGACCTATAAATTAATTCCATCCGGTCTAGCTCTGAAAGCCTTTTCCACACCCTGCTTTTATCTACTCTCATGTAGGCAGCTAGGTCTTCAAATGTTCCTTCATTAATCTCTCTTAGGGCATCTAGTATCTGCCTGTAGGTTTCATTTAGTTCTTCGACTTTAAGGCTTCTAAATGCAGCCTTAGACGTTTCTACAACGTTTCTCATGGTTGTGTTAGTTTTAGTATGTTAGAAAACATTGGTTTTAAACTATCCCCTTAATTGGTAGTTTTATCGAATTGTTTACTTCGTTCCCGTAAACATCCCATCCTTCGTATTCGAAATCAGGGAAAAACCCCTCTCTGCTTCTTGCAAATATTTCCAATCTGCGTTCCCCAAATACTTCAATAGATTTTCTTATTTGGTCAGGCTTTTGGCTATGCTTTGCATTTTTAGATGATATTTTAAATATCGTGGGCATTGCATTCCTTTTAGGGTACATTTTAATCTTACCCTTATACCCGAAAACAAGAAATTCTGTTCTATTATGGAAGCCAAACAAGCAAAGACCATTCATTTTATCCCAAGTAATTGTTCTCTGATATTTAAACCCCCATGCTTTTAAAATTTCAAACGTTTTTGGTAAATAGGATTGGGTCGCCCAAACAAAGCAAACACAATTATCATCTGCAATTTCATTTATTGGCATATTCTTAATATCATCAATATTCATAGTTTCATAATCAAAATGAATTTGATTAGGTCTAGCCTTTCTTTGTATCTTTTTTACTTCCCATGGGGGGTCAGCATATATCACATTGTACTTCATATTAAACTATTTCTTTTATTTGAGTATTACCATAAGCTATTTCACTCATGTTTTCTTTAAATTTCTGTAAGGCTTTTAACGGGCTATCAGCCCATATCCATACATATCTTCTTTTACCTTTAGTGTATAATGCTATTTTGTACTTATTCATAGTTTTTAATTTCTTCTTTTACCTGTTGCCAATACTTATAAACACTTCCATTATGGCTATTTGTGGATTTATAACTATCCATTATTTCATCAACCGCTATTAAAGCACATTGTTTGGCTACTCTAAAAGGATTTTTATGTATCTCATTAAATTCACTTCCGATTGTACTTGGATATTCAAAGTTTTTAAACTTCTTAACCAGTTCTTTTGCTTTCTCTTGTGCTGTCATAAGTATTTAATTTGAAAGTATATATTTGGTTTGTCGTTTAACTTGTATCTATTAACCCAACGTTCCATTATCATTCTCCTATGAGGTCTGGAAGTAAACTTCAAAGTATCAATCAAATCTCCTTCATAATACAAAGCAACATACCCTTGTGAATGAGCTATTACCTTTCTTTCGAAATTATCTATCTTAATACCTATTCTATCTCCCAGGTTACCATTGATTGCTAGACTTACCATTACACAATAGATTTTTTAATTACGCTCAATTCAGAATCATGTCTTACAATCATAAAATTATTTTCAACCATAAAGTTCTCAAAGGCTTTTAATGCTTTGTATGGTTCTAATGTTTTGCTTGAAATGATAAATACTTTTCTTTCTTTTATTTTCTTTTTTATCATGCCAAAATAAAATTCATCACTTACTGATTTTTCAACTACCAGGTTTACTTCTTTGCCATCTTTTTTATCTTCGTATTTCCAAAAGCAAACCTCACCGCAGAAGTCTCCTAACAACTGCTCATGGTGGTACTTAATTTCTTTACCGCAGGATTTACAATGTTTCATTTTGTTTATTGTTTTGTATGTTTAATTTCAATCCGAAAATCAAAGTTTCAATAAGCGGGTAGTCATTCAGCAAACAAGTAGCATCTAAACTTATAGCGAATATCTTTTGGGCTATTTCTGGTGGCACTTCTCCTTCAACTCCAGTAGCGATATTGCGGTACGTATCGTTGACCAAATGCTTGTAAAGTGCGTTTGTGGTTTTATGTCTTACTATTGTCATGGTTAAAAATTTATATCGTCATGGTACGGCTTCCATTGCCTTTCCGGTTCAAACCTTATCTCTTGCGTACTACTTGCTAATAGCAGTTTTGGGTCGCATGGTATCTGTCCGGTAATAGGATCGGAAAACCTTTTCTTGCTCCAAATCATGTTTAATTCAAAACTGCCTGTTTCACCACCAGTTCTTTTGCGCTTAACCTTTTGAATGTAAATCTGAACTTCTTTGCTTGTTTTGTCTATGTGATAGTTTGGTCTGTAATAGGAAATTATGTTATCAGCTTTGTTGCCCCACATTGCCCCACCTGCTATATCGTACATATCAACAACAGGCAATGACTTGTCAGCTTCTCTTTGCGGCTTAACAGGATGAACGATGATATTGTATGAAACATTGTTCAGTAGGGCAAATCTTTTGATATTTTTAAGAATTTCAGACAGGTATTGATCTTCCCTTTGATACGCCTTTTGGTTGTGGTCAAGCTGATTAAACGGGTCAATCATAACTCCATCAACACCTTTCTTCATAACCAGGTATCTGAACTTCTCATTGATAGAATTTACATCGTGTTCGTTTTCGGGGTACACGTAGTATATGTGGTTGTTAATGAAGTTTGCTGCTTCGGTATATTCATGTTCACTCATGTTTTGCAGCCACTTCCCTGCATACATTTCGATAATATCATCGTAGAAATCATAAGCCGGATAATTTTCGGGGCTGAATATTGCCCATTTCCAACCATCGAATATGCTTTTGGTAAGCATAAGCTGTAAAGCGAATGTTGTCTTGCCATGATTACCGTAGCCTGTAAAAAGATTTATTTCACCTTTCTTCCACCTGAAAAACTTATCCATGCAATCAAACCTAGTGGTAGGTGCTAAAACAACTCCCTGTTTGAAATTGTCAAGCATGACAGGGAATAAATCATCTACGTAGTAAACCCCATCAACGGGTATTAATTCAGAACTATTAATGCACCGGATAACCGTTTGCTTGCCCAAGTATTGCAGCACTTCGTTTAAGTCTTTGCAACGTCTTTTCAACCCGCTATCCATTGGCACAACTTCTTCAATCGGGTAAGTTATCAACCTGCATCTTTCAACACCCAATCTTCTTACAAGTTCTTCTTTTAGTGCCTTCCCTGCCTCGTCATTATCAGTAGCAATAACAAACTCATAAATACCCATAAGCCAATCAGAACAGTTGTCAATGTACTCTAGCCTTTGGTTGCCCTTACTTGCGCCGTTAGGGACAGACAAGACAGCCCATTTAGCCATTTCTTCGTTGGTAAGTACGCCTTGTTCGTCATGCTCCAAATCCCTACCAAACCCGCTTTCGTATACCGCCATACAGTCAAACTCACCTTCGGTTATGATAACGTACTTCTTATCCCCCATTGAACTAAGGTTATAGAAGATAATTTCAGCATCCTTAACCATTTTAAAATGCTTATTCCCTGACCTAAACTTAATATTCACCATTACGCCATCCCTGAAATACGGGAAACAAATACACCTTTCTTTTTGGTTAGATTGCGGCATAAATTCTTCTCTACCGAAAATCATAAACTTATCTACCGTTTCATGTGAAATGCCTCTTGCCTGGAAGTATTGAACAACCTTATCATTCAACTCCCTGTTTTTTAGCATATTCTGGTCAGGCTTCTCATAGTGCTTGTTGCTCTGTTTTGCGATAGATGTTCTTACATTCCCCTTCCATCCGCAGTTATGGCAATTATATTCGCCCGTAGTTACGTTTACGGATAATGGTTTATCATTCTTGTTTTTCCTACCGTCAGAACATTGCGGGCATTTCACCTTATCGCTACCTGAATGTTTTGTTAGTTTTATTCCTAAATCGGAAAGCTTATCGTAGTACATAATTTAAAATATTGCGCCTTTTAAAATGTTAGATGGTTTATAATCGCCGCTTTTGATAAATTCTTTTTGCTTTTCGCCTACCTTTTGAATCGTTCCATCGGAAAGTTGAACTTGCGAAAAATCCTCTAAGAATTTTATACCTTTTACTTTCTTATTTGTATTTTCATTTACATCTTCCATATGATTGCTCATATGACCTGTTTTTTTTGAATACTGATTTGCCCCGTTTTTGTTATTAACTCTACTGACAACGAATGACTTACGTTTAGTTTGTTCTTCTTCTAATCTTTTGTTGTAATACAAACCGTTCTCATCTTGAACGAATTTATCCAAAACCTTATCCACCAGTTGACCTACCGTATGAGCCATCATATGTTTGGTCATATGACCTCTATTGAACTGCATCATTAACAAATCCATGTAAGCCCCTTTTTCTTCAAAGGACATACCCATAGTGCCACCTAGCCAATCGTTAGGATAAAATAAAAAAGCGGGGTCTTTAGCCATTTAATAGCTTTAATTAGTTAAGCAATATTCAGTTTTCACAAAGGCACGTTTTGGGCAATAGATTATTTGCACCGATATTTTAGTGGGTTTTGGCGGTGCGGATTCAGGCAAATCGTCAAGATTTGACATGTTTAAACCTCCTTGTATTAGCTCCTTTTGGGGGAGTGTGGTTGTTAGTAATTGGTATGTGTGTGCATAAAAAAACGGATTAAAGTATTTGGTATTTATCCGTTTTTAAATCTCCATGTTGAGAATTTCGAAGCAAGCAATAGCTTCTTCGCCTGTCCAGTTAATTAAGCCACTACGCCTTTGAGAAATTTGGCTATCGTTCAACTCAATTCCCTTCGCTAATAACTTCTCCTTTAGCCACCTATTGGGGCGACCATCCATTGCTATGTTTATACGTTCATAAACAGGGAGCTTAACTGTTGTTTCTGCCATTTTTCAATTTGTTTATTACACAAATGTGGGATTTTATTTTAAATAAAAAAAATAATTTATTTCCTTGAAAGATTATTTGGTAATATAAAAATGTTCAATAACTTTACACCGTTGAATGATTAATTGAAACGTTAGAGGTTCTTTTTTTAGAGTGATGTTTTTCTTTATTAAGTACAGAGGCGGTTGCTTGAGAGGTGTAACCGCCTTATTTTGAAAGTTCTTTGAATCTCATATACACAGATAGGTGTGAATCATATTCTCACCAAATACAGCGAAAGAAGCGGCAGCTTATATGCTACGAAAACGGTAACGTTAATGTGATCCGTTGACAGCTTGGAAAGCATAGAGATACAACAAGCATGGACGAGAGTAAAAAGCATTAAACGGTGAGCCACTTCGAAAAAACAAACGGGGAGTAAGATGAAAGAGGAAGCTTACTCCCTTATTTTGAAAACAAGTTCTTTAACATAGCTTCAAAGGCGATGGCGGGATAAACAAATGGGAGTATCCCTAACGGGGTATTATATCACATCGGAGCGGCAAAGATGCCATGAATACGCACCGCCAAACTTATTCAACTGCTTTGAACGCAGCGTTGTACGTTGATGATATAATGAGGTCAAGTTATATCACAGAGCAGTTAATGTTTGTTTTGGATTTTCTCAATAAGCAGTTTAGTTTAACAACGGGGATTGTTTTTACTCTCCCCATCCTTTTAAAAGTTTAAAATTAAATTATATGAGTTTTAAGGTCGTATGCTTAAATAAAGATGGTTGGCTTGAAGAAAAGAAGAATTGGTTTGGTAGAAAAAAATGGGTTGATGGCGGTATGTACCCAATAAAAGATGAAATATGTACCGTAATAGAGGAATTGAGTAAGCCTGGTTTCTACTTCTTAGATGAATATGGTGATACTTTCGAAAAAAGTCAATTTGTGCCATTAAAAAGTGATGGGCTTATCGAAGTAACTTTCGAGCAAATAAGGGAAGACTTAGGCATACCACAAGGCAAAAACTAACAGCCATGCAATATATCTTAGCAGTATTACTAATCCCATTAGCCATTATGCTAATTAAAAGCAGGTGGATTCACCGGAAACACTCAAAGCTAAAAGATGAATGGGGTGATCTACCAACTCATACCAAAGAGCAACAAGACTTCTTTAAAGGTAAGCCATCAGTAAACTTTCATGGAAGATTAATAAACATGGATGAACACGCAGATGGTATCGTAGAAGAAAAATAAAACTATATGACAATATTTAAGGAATTACATAAAAGGATGGATGCTTTTGCAGAAAATATTGCTAAAGAGGTTGCTGAAAAAAGATTCTATGAAATAGAAGAAATAAAAGCTATCGCTAAGACTAGGCTATTTTGGGCAATACACGACTGCCTACAAATACAGGTTACCGAAAAGGAAAAAGAGAGAAGGGAATTGGTTGAAGCTTATGGCAAAGTAAGTGGGTCGCATAAAACAATTAAAATAGGGGTTGAGATTTCTAAAGTAAATGCCGAAAAAAAAGATGCTAACCGCCTTATGCATACTATACAAGATTATAATGAGTATGAGCAACTAAAGCATTACGTGAAAGATAAATTTGGTGAAAACGCCTTTTTTGATTTTGTTAATAATTATTTGGATCGGCAAGAAAACAGAAAAAGGAAGCCGTATAATTCTAAAGATACGGCACAATAAAATATCAAACAGCCAATCTAACACTATGGTAATCAATACAGAAACAAAAGAAGAAATAGATGTATTTGGATATATATACGATAACACAAAACTTCTTTCTATAAAAGATGTACTAAGCTGTTGCCATGATGATTCAGCAGGAGCAGGAATAAAATACCTATTTGAAGATAAACTACGTGATTTAGTTAAAAGCAAACTTAATGATTTATGGGATTAGCCGAATTACAACTTATCCGCCAAAGAAGGGAAACAATAGTACCAAAGAAGATATACTCCATAAAGAAAATATCTGACCGCAAAGCCAATAGAATAAAACAAAACCAGGAGAACGGAAGCGATAAGGATATGGATAGGTTTTTTGAAAGGATGCGTAAAAGGCTTATAGGTACTTGCCAATGTGGTTGTGCAGAACCTTCCCAAAAGAAAGATGATACCTTTTACCGTAATTGCATTTGCCACATTTTCCCGAAGCGGATTTTTAAAAGTATAGCAACACATGATCTTAATTGGGTAGAGCGTAGCTTCTGGAACGGGCATCATGGGAATATGGATAACCGCAGCATTGAGTTATGGAAGAACTTTGCAGACTTTGATGATATAAAAGAAAAGTTCCATGCACTAGCACCACTACTTACGGATGAAGAACGTAAGACAAAGTTTTATCACAATTTGGAAGATTTGATTTACGGGGACTTGAAGAAAAGCCCCTTAAAAAAAGAGGCTATTGGAAGTTAGATTTGGTTAAACGACCCTTATAAAACGAAGCTAAAATAATTAGCAGATGCAAATATCAACCAAATTATTGATACAAAGGTTAAATAGTAGGAATTATATAAGAATTAAATAAAATGATACAAATGATCTCTATTTGCGTTCCTACTTACAATCGCTTCCGAATGACTATTGAGTGCTTTGAGCAAATCCTTTATGATGATAGAGTAGGCGAAGTGGTTATTGTAGATGATGCAAGTACAGATGGGAGTTATCAGAAATTAGTTGAGCATTTTAAATATGAAGCTAAAGTAAAAATGTACCGCAACGAAACCAATAGAGACTGTTATCAAAACAAGAAGACAGCTATTGAATTAGCTTCAAACAATTGGTGTTGTTTATGGGATAGCGATAACATATTTTCCACTGGTTATTTGGATGAAATTTATAAATATGGGTGGAATGAAAATATAATTTATACGCCTTCATTTGCTGCACCGCACTTTGATTTTAGCAATTTTGGGGGGTTATTGGTTACTTCAAAAAACATTACTGAACATATACACAGACCAATGTTTGAGGTGTGTTTAAACGCTTGCAATTACTTCGTAAATAGAAAAATGTATCTTGAAGTTTGGGATGGCAGTATTGACCCTATAACTTCTGATTCTATTTATTTCGCCTATAAATGGCTAGAATCGGGTAAAGCTATATATATAGTTTCTGATTTAACTTATTTGCATAGGGTTCATCCTGGTTCGCATTACCAAAATAATGTTCACAGGACAAAGGAAGGATTTCACGAAAATATTTTACAGAAACTAAAAGAATTAAGATGAAGACAATATATAAAATAGGGGAGATTGAATTGATTCTTGAACAGATTTCATGTATTGATAAAATGAGTGGGTATTTATCAAACGTTAAACATATCCCTATTTGGCTTACAGGCGGTAGTGAAAAGATAATTATTGAAATTTGTGCTGAAGGGGATGAACGACAACCATACCAATCCGACCCACATAAACATTCATTCGTAGTAAGAGCGGAGAAAATATACGAAGATTTTAAATTAGCATGGCATAAATCTATATCCGAAAGTAATATAAGCGAAAAAATATATGGTAACATTCAATAATGCGGGGCGGCTAGGCAATTATTTGTACGAATTTGCTTGTGCTTGGGCTTATGCTAAAAAGAATGATCTAAAATTTACTGTACCACTTAATGATAGCAATCCAAAATGGTGTCCCGTTTATTTTAAAGAATTAAGAGATTATTCTTATAACAATAATGAAATAATAGGGGGGAAAGTAATTCATTGGGAGAACGGGCATCATTACCAACCATTAGACTTCTTTGAAGAGTGGAGAGATTATAACATAGTTATTGAGGGGTATAGGCAATCATATAAATATTGGGATGAATACAGAGAAGAATTATTGAAAGCCTTCAATTTTCCTTATGAAATGAATAAAGGCGTGTGTGCTGTTCATATACGCAGGACAGATTATCTTCAGAATCCAACAAAACATCCGGTAGTTACACTTGAATATTTGAGTATGGCACTTGCTATTATGAGCAACCAATATGGCATATACAGATTTGATGTTTTTTCAGATGATATTGCCTGGAGTAAAGAAGCCTTTCAATATTTGAATGATTTTTATCAGGTATCATTTTCTGAAGGGAGAAATGAAATAGAAGATTTAATTTTAATGTCTAATTGCGAACATATTATTTGTGCAAATTCAACTATGTCAACTTGGGCAAGCGAGATTAACCAAAACCCAAATAAAATTGTTATAGTTCCACATCAGGATAATTGGTTTGGGGATGACAACAAAAAATTAGAGGTTTACGATATGTACCGTCCAGAATGGGTAACCATAAAATATTAATAAAATATACTCCAATATACGATTTATGATAGGACAAGAAGAGCAGAAATTAGTAGGTCGAGATACCTGCTTGATAGATTTACCAAACGAAATTTGGAAGCCAATACCGAATTATGAAGATAGGTATATGGTTAGTAATATCGGAAGGGTTAAGGCTATATTTAGAGTTGTACCCTACAATAAAGATAAAAAAAGAACTTCGTATAGAAGTGAACGTGTTATGAAGCAAAAAACGAGAAGCGAGTATTGTGTAATTTCTCTTTTAAAGGAAAAGAAAAGAGCATGGCCTCCAGTACACAGATTAGTGTTAATAGCATTTGTTGGGATGGTTGAAGGCAAAAACCAGGTTAATCATAAGAATGGCAATAAATACGACAATAGACTTGAAAATTTAGAGTGGTGCAATGGAAAAGAAAATATCCAACACGCAATAAGAACAGGGTTGAAACCAGATATTGCAGGGGAAAAGCATTTCAAGGCGCAGCTTACAGAAAATGATGTATTAAGAATAAGAAGCCTTAGAAATATTGTAATTTATAAAGATTTGGCTAAAGAATATAATGTTGGGTTTTCTTGCATTGATAAAATAATGGGCAGAAGAACTTGGAAGAATATTTAAAACTATCTAATAATGGCTATTGGGAAAGAAGAAGTTGATTTGGTAAGCGGGTTGTTCTCGTTTTTGAGCGTGAAACCTATAATTTTTGACGCTGGTTCAAACAAGGGATGTTGGGCAGATATAATGCTAAAAGAATATGGTGATAACTGTACGATTCACCTATTTGAGCCAAATAAAATGCTTTTAGACTATACACGCATTAAGTATGAGTATAGAAAGAATATTGTTTATAATGAAATAGCTATTTCATTATATGAAGGTGAAAAGGATTTTTATTATTTTGAGAATTTCAATAATGAGCTTTCGTCTCTATATAAGCAGGATTGGTGGGAAAAAGAACTACCAATGAAAGTAGGAGTAGTTAAAACCACATCCATTGATAAATATTGTCAAGATAACGGTATTAAGTATGTTGATTATTTAAAAATTGATTGTGAGGGCGGCGATGTAGAAGTATTTGCAAGCGCAATAAGATTTCTTAAAGAAGAAAAAATACGGTTTATTCAAATAGAATATGGGGGGCATTATCAAACATCAAAAAAGAAATTTCTTGATGTAATAGGGATAGCAAATGCAATGCAGTACCAAGTATATTCATACGATGGGAATAATTATAATGAAGTAAAAAAAGAAACTTTCCAAGAAGACTACCATTACGAAAACTACATAATAACCAAAGAAGAAATACATAACTATACAGTAGGATGGGATAGAGAGTTTATTGAAAGCACAAAGGACTTGGGGAAGTTTGATTTTGTACTGGAAGTTGGATGCGCAGAAGGGCTAACATCTAAGTATATATGCGAAAACTTGCTTGAAAATAACGGGAGAATGATAGCTGTTGATCCGCTAAAGGATGTTTATAGGGAGGGGCATGAAGATTATTACACCTTCTTCAAGCAGCAATACCAAAGATTTGTAAGAAATACAAGAGGACTACCAATAGAACTATTCAGGGAGGATAGCAGAAAGGTGCTGCCAAGATTCCATGCTTTTAGATTTTCGTTATGCTATATAGATGGAGACCATAGTGAAGAAGTGGTTTACAGAGATGCGGTTAATTGTTTCCCTATAACTAAACTTGGCGGGTATATATTATTTGATGATTGGGATAACTGGAGCAAGGAAACGAAAAGAGGGATTGATACATTTTTGATGGAATATGAGACCAAATACGAGATAATAAAAAGCGGCTATCAACTACTAATAAAAAAGACAAATGATTGATTTAAGCACAAGAGAAACATTGATTGCTACTTTACCGAAAGAAGGCTTTGTTGCTGAAATAGGGGCAGAAGGCGGCAACTTTGCCAAGCGGATATTGAAGATGAATAACCCAAAAGAATTGTATTTAATTGATTGTTGGGAAAACCAAAGTGAAGATATTTACGGCAACGATCCAGCCAATAATTCAAAAGAAGTAAAAGACGCACAATACAGGAACGTGGTTGAAAAGTTTTGGCATGACAGGAATGTTTATGTCATTAAACGTTACTCCAAAGATGCTGCGCCACTATTCGCAGATGGGTACTTTGATTGGGTTTACATAGATGCTAATCACTTACAGGCAAGACAAGATATTGAAGCATGGTGGCCTAAAGTGAAATCCGGCGGGATAATTTGCGGCCATGATTATACAATGTGCGGTGATTATATAACAGTAAAAAGAGATGTAGATGAATTTGTTGCAGAGCATAACTTAGATTTATTTGTAACAACGGGGGCTAATGGCGATATTTACGAAAAGAATTATCCTTCGTGGGGATTCAGAAAACCATAACTAATGAATAAAAGACAGGTAGTAATCTTTGTAGCCGATTCGAATTACGTAGATCATGTAAAATCATTAGCCGTTAATTGTAGGGAACACGGGAACTATAAGGGGGATTTCGCTGTAATATGTCCAACAGGTAGCGATATTAAAAAGGAATTTGAGCCGTATGGATTTCATATCTTAGAAAGGGGCAGCACTACATTCTTCCAAAAGTTCTTTGTATTTGATGAATACTTCAAGCGTTGGGATTCTGCTTGTTATATGGATTGCGACATTATCATTCAGGATGATATGCAAAGGCTATTTGACCTACTCAATAATGACGGCAAATACATTTACATGGATACAGAAGATGGCAGTACAATGCTATCATTCTGGAGAGATACCAAAGCCAATGAGCATAAAGATGTATATGATTGGATGCGCACCAATTACCCCCATGTAGATAGCCAAACATTTAATTCATCAGTAATAGTATTTAAGCCTGAATCTATACCTGCCAATGCACCACAAACTTTAATATGGATACAAAACCAAATTGAAAAAGTAAATAGCGCAGTTGAAGGTGGAACGGATCAGCAAACAATCAACCTATTACTTGCGCCACAATGCAAAAGAATACCAAGTAAGCTATCAACTTTTTGGGGATTAGCAGAACCACAGAATGACGTAGTATCGGAAACAAGAGGATGGGTTGGCGGGGAAGTTCCGGTAGCAATACATTACACCAGGTGGTACGCAATGTGGAATAAAAAAACACCAGACGCAGATGCTTACCTGATTCGTAAGTTTAATATGCCTACTTTCGAATTTTATCATCAAAATCTTGAAAAGTTCAAAGACTTACCAAAATCAACAGCAGAACTACCACCTATGACTTTAGGAGAACTATTCAATCATTTTGGTTCAGATAAAGAATCAGGGCATCTATACGCACAATACTACGAAAAGCATCTACCAAAGAAAGTAAATAAGCTAGTAGAGATAGGGGCTTGGAAAGGAAGCGGTATTACAGCCTTTAAAGAATATTACAAAAGCGAAGGAACATTTTACTCACTTGATAGGTTTATATTAGGTCATGGGTTAATAACTATGGGTGAATTGATGGCAAGAAAGATTGTACCAATACAAGGAGACCATGATGATTTTACTTTCTTGAAAAGTATTAAAGAGCAGTTCACCGTTATCGTAGATGATGGAAGCCATCATTGGAAATCACAAATAAACCTGTTCAAAAAACTGTTCGAAAATAATATGGAAAGCGGTGGAGTATATGTATGTGAAGATATTTTTGATGATGCATATTGGGGGCAAGGATTAATAAAAAAGAAAGAGCAAAACATAAAAGGGCTATTAGAAAAATACCAAAGAGGCGAAAGCATGGCAAGTGATTTTATATCAGAGTACGAAAGCATTACCCTTGCTTCAATGATTGATGAAGTATTTATTTATGATAATATTGTTTTTGTAACTAAAAAATAAGAAATGAATCAGCTAGTAAACAAAATAGATGAATCTATAGTTAAGGTATATGAAGACGGTAGTTTAGTACCAACCGTTTACGAAGGTTCATACGTTATTGAAGACGATACTTCATTCAGGTACTTTATATTTTCTGGTTCAACCATTGTAGATAAAATACCTTATGTTAATACACAATATACTATTGAATATAGTGCTGACGAAGCGTAAAAAATAAACCTATGCTAATATCATTACCAGAAATAGTACAGAAATATAATCTTAATACAAAAGGCGTAGTCCAAGTGGGGGCGCATTGGGCTGAAGAACATGAAATTTATGTTGAATTAGGAATAAAAAATATAGTGTATATAGAACCATGCAGGAATGCGTTTAATGTATTAATGTCTAAATTTGTAAATCAAGAAGAAATTAATGGGGTTATATTATTTAATTATGCTTGCGGGGAAAATGAGGGGGAATTAGATATGTTTATTTCTGATAATAATCAGGGGCAAAGCAATAGTCTTTTGAGACCAATGTTGCATTTAGAACAGCATAAAGAAATAGTGTTTACTCACCATGAATCCGTTAGAGTTATCGCATTAGATAAATTGTCATTCGACAAAACAAAATATAATTTGCTTATTATGGACGTTCAAGGCGCAGAGGGATTGGTATTAAAAGGAGCAACAGAAACACTAAAGCATATTGATTGCATATACACAGAGGTAAATAGAGGACAGACCTATGAAGGGAATATGGAAATATATGAAATGGATGCTTACTTGTCTAATTTCGGGTTTGTTCGTGTAGAAACTTATTGGCCTTCGCCTTCATGGACTTGGGGAGATGCGGTGTATATATCTTACGAATTGGATCATTTTTATAAAACAGGAGTTAGGCTTAACCCGTAATTATTATGATTAATACACCAGATTGGACTAGACCAAGAATTAATGTTGTGTACCCGCCAAATTCATTCACAGAGTACGAGCGTTGGTATTATGAGAATTTTGAAGGAGAACAAACAGATAGAGAATACCTTCCTATATTCTATTGCGGCTACCAAGTAAATCACGATTACGGCAATGATGTTCAAGCGATGTATGAACTACAAAGCTATGTAGATAGCCTTCCAACAGATAAGAAGTATTACACTATTTCGCAATACGATAACGGGGTAGGAGTAGATTGGAAAGGTAAAGATGTACTTGAATTTAACATGAGCAAGAAAGGCGAAAATATGTACCCGCTTCCACTTATAGGGCAACCACATCCATACGTATTCAATTCAGAGAAGAAGTATTTGTGCAATTTTGTTGGCGGCATGACACATCCAATAAGAAACCATGCGCTAACATTAAAAGATAAAGAAGGGTATTATATTTCTTTTGAAAGGCATGATCCATTGGAGTATTGTAAAATATTAAGTGAAAGTGTTTTTACTTTATGTTATAGGGGATATGGGATTAATAGCTTTAGAATAGCTGAAGCATTACAGTACAACTCAATTCCGATTTACATAAGCGATGAATTTATTGAGCCACATAATGTACGGTTTCAATCTTATGGATGTAAAATGACAGTACAACAATTTGACGAAGCCGAACTATTTATGTCAATATCAAGAGGGCTTGGTTTAAAGGGTGATACAACAACAACGCAGGTTTATCAAGAACTATACACCTACGAAGGAACAAAAGACAAAATATTAAAGCATTTATTAACTTTGAAATAAAAACTAACATGGCTACTTTACAAAAAGAACCAACAAAAACAGAAGAACCAGTACCAGTTGCTAAGTATGAAATCAAAAATCCCATTTTGTCGGCGCAACTTATAAGAAAATATCCCGACAAAGATGTGCCTTACCCAAGTGAAGACGCAAAAGGGATTGCCGATAAAATGTTTAAAAACGAAAACAGGATAGAACTTGAAAACGTTTTATTTGATGTTGATGATGCTCAAAAAGGCGGCAGGAAGGAAGTGAAAATAAAAGGTGATTTATCGGACAAAACACATCATTCATTATTCCAAATGGGGTTTAGAATGAAAATGGGGTATGAACAGAAACCCGCACACATGATTAACGCTAATACGGATCACGTTGATTTTAACAAAAGTTGGACACTTATAACATGGTAGCAGATTGGCAACGGTACTTCCATCACATCTTCTGTATAAATCTTAAAAAGAGAACAGACAGATTAGAAAGAGTACAATATATATTTCAAGAATATGGTATTGATGCTACTATCTATGAAGGCATTGAATGTGAAAAAGGTGCAGTAGGATTGGTTTTAACCATGAAAAAACTGTTTACTGAATGCTTGGATAATGGAATTGATAGGGTATTGGTTTTTGAGGATGATGTGAAAATGCTGCATGATCCTTACACTTTCCATAACACAATGAATAAGTGTGTTGAAGATTTAAAGCGGGTAGATTGGCAGCAATTCTATTTAGGTACACAACACCCAAAACCTTTCTTTAGATGGGAAACGGAGAACATATTGCCAGTAGAATTAGCCTTTAGCACTCATGCAGTAGCGTATGGTAAAAGAGCAATGGAAGCAGCCGAATGTGCTTTTATAGACGAGCCTATTGATAACTGGTGGGTAAGGGAGTTCCAAAAGTATAACCTAAGTTTTTGCAGCTATCCAATATTATGCACACAAGAAGCCATGTATTCTGATATTGGCAATGATTATATTGATTGGGATGTTTACATAACACCAACGTTTGAAAGGCACGTTAGACCTATATTACATGACAGATTTAAAAAACAAAAAGTATGAATAAAGTTCCCTATACTCCATTGGGACGGAGAATATTAATTAAAGAAGATGATGCCATAACCAAAACAGACGGTGGTATCATTATACCGGATTCAGTTCAGCTTCGTAGAAATACAGGAGAAGTAATAGCCAAAGGGCATGAATCAACGTTTCCTTTTGAAATAGGGGATAAAGTAATGTACCCACAAGGTTCAGGTACAGAACTAACCATAAATAAAGAAAAGTATATTTTGATGTTTGAAGAAACCATTGAAGGTATTTTATAAGTTTCTCATAAGCTCACGTAGTCAGTTGCGTCCGGTTCTTTCCAGAATCGGACTTTTTTGTTTCAAAAAATGTTACATTTACATTCAAAACCAATTCTAACTAACATGGCGAAGCCTGTAAATTCTGTTTTTCTAAAGATAGAAAAGCCCATTCAGGATGAAATAATATTAGGCAACGGCATTAAACTTTACTTAGCAGGAGAATACAACAGGCAATGGAACGCTACCGTTACAGGGGTAGTAACCGCACTCCCAGACAATCCACAAGGCAGATACGCAGATATACCTAAAGAACTTGAAATAGGTGATGAAGTAGCTTTCTCTTATCAGGTAGTAAGTGATATTGCCTTTGATAAGGTAGGCAATCAGTTTATGCCTGTCATTGAAGAAAACCCATACTGCCAAAAGTTTGTCAATGCAGACGAACTAACTATAACCATGACGGCAATACCGCCAATCTTCGGTAAGTTCAATAAGATGTGGATTGGGTTATTAACAAACAAATACGGGGATAGACTTGACGGTTTCCAGGGGGATGAAAGCGGGGTTGAACGATGGCTTTCCCAATTCCAATTTTCAGGAGTGCAAAACTTCCGGTTCAATAACCTAATGGAAGTGCAAGGCAAAGACTTCTGGAAATGCAACTACGAATACCTATATGCAAAGAAAGTGGGGAATAAGATAGTGCCATTGGGGGAAAGGGTTATTTGTGAGCCAATGGAAAGATCAATAAAAGAAATGATAGAAATAAGTGCCGCAATAAAACTTCCAAATGAGAGCGTAAAGGTACGGTTGTATGATAGGGCAAAAGTATTAGCAGGCGGTGAAAAAATAGGAGTTGAAAAAGGTGATGTGATTTCGTTTGAACCGAACTATGTTGAAAAATACAGTCTGTTCGGGAAAGAATATTTCTTGATAAAAGAGCGCAGGGTTTTAGGCAAATGGACTGAAAATATACTTAACTAATGGCGTACACGATTTTCGATACGTACAACTTCATGGTTTACATTGTCAGAAAGCAACGAGGTGGCATGATTTCCATGAGTGAAGCGCAAACCGCATTAGGCAGAGGGCAATTAGACGCTGTTGATGCATGGTTTGAGATTTATGGCACTACCGAAAAAATACACGATGCTATAAGACAGCTAAGAGTATTTCAACCGTTTACAAGCGATTCGGCGGGTGAGGTTGCTTTTCAAGCAGATTACTTGCATTTATTGGGTAATCCGTTTACGGTATATGGCAGCACCATTACTAAAATGAGATTTATAAGCGAAGATGAATTTGCTAACGCAATGACAAGCCAATTAAGGGAGGTATCAAATGATTATCCGATTGCTGTTAATTCAGATACTGGATTTACTATCTACCCGCAACAAGTTCAGGTAGGTAGTTATTGGTATATTAGAACACCTAATGAACCAATAATAGGGTACACCCAAACGGGCAGAACGATAACTTACGATCCAGGCAGCAGCGTTCAATTAGAATTTACAGATAACTATATTAATAATATCATAGCAAGAGCGTTGGTTTATGTAGGAGTTAATTTGGATGAAACGGGGGTAGCTGCATTTGCTCAACAATATAAAACAGATACAGAATGAGCAGTAAACGCCAACTTTCGGAGCAAGTATTATATAGGTTAGCGTCAGGATTTCCCGATATGAGCTTTGAGATAGATGAACGAGACTTGTTTAAAAAGATAGAACAGATCATAAATGCCAAGTATAAACTTAGCCAACTAACAGCAAATCTTCCGGCAGGGGAAACAATACCGGACAATTTGAATGTAGCCACTTATGAGAATGTAGCGGTTACTTCAACGGTAATAAATAAGTCTAAAGCCGTATTACCAGTAATGCCAATATCGCTTACAAGGAATATGGGCATCTTCTCTATCTATCCAACAGGTTACCCCGATAGCCCTTTTATTCCAGTTCAAAGGGGGCAAATGGCGTTGTTAAAAACAGATAGCTTATTAGGGGATATGTTAGGACAAGTAGCGTATGAGCCAAGTGGTAAAAACATTTTATTCTCACAAGATTTACCCATGTATGAGGTAGATACGGTAACAATGGAATTGGTGGTATTGGATATAAGTTTATACGGTGCGACAGAACCACTTCCAATTCCAGCAGATTCAGAAAACGATTTAGTGGAAGAATTGGTAAAAGAATTTTCGCCTGTTACGCCAGCTACGGGCATAGTAAATCCTTATAATACTGTTGGTAATAAATTAGAAAACAAATGACTTTCACCAACTTAGATTCGATTTGTAGGAATACGCTTTTGAAGCGGGGCTACCCAATGCACTATTATTTGCAGTTCCTTGTTTATGCAGCAGCAGGATTACGTGAACTTAGCATGGATAGCATAGCTGTTATTAATACCAAACTAATTCCGGTTGACCAAAATACAAACGAAGCAGACTTGCCAAATGATTACATGGATTTTATAGAAGTAGGTGTTCCGGTAGGGCAGAAAATAAAACCATTAGTAAGGGGTAATACGTTAAATAGCCTACCATCTTATACAAGCAATTTCACGCAACAGGAATATTTTCAAAGGGATTCAAGCGGCAATAACCTTTACTATTACCCATTCCCTCTTTATTGGAATACTGTTGTATGGAATAGCTATGGCGAAAACATAGGAAGGTTATTTGGATGGGGTGCAGGCAATCCGTCAGATACATTTGCCGTAATACCTGAAAGGAATGTAATTAAGATAAACGAAGGCATGAGCGCAACCAACATTGTGCTTCAATATATATCGGATGGCACAAGTGCAGATGCAGCGACACAGATTACGCCTTATGCCTTTGATACCATTTACAAGTACATTATTTGGCAGCATAAAGAAAACAACAGAACATATAGTGAAGGGGAAAGAATGAGGGCTAAGATGGAATTTAAAGATGCTCACGGGGTATTGAGAGCAAGGGTAAACGGTATTACATTGGACGAAGTAAAACGCATAGCACAAGATAAGTTCACGCAAGCAAGCAGGTATTAGCATGATTAACGAAAAGAAAGCATTCAATAATTTAAACGCAGATGATTCAGTAAGGTTTTTGGGAGAGAACGAATACCTTAATATGGAGAATATGCGCTTGGGTGTGAATGAATTTGGTTATCAGGGAACTTTACAGAACATACCTTCAACACAATTATTAGATACCATAGCATTGCCAAGCGGCACTAACCTAACCATAGGCAGGGTATCAGATATAAGCGGCAACAGGCTTTTTAGGTTCAACTATAACAGCGAAGGCGAAAATGGGATTTACTGCCAAGATTTATCAGCAGGGGTAACTTATATCGTTTTATTGAGTAGTCAGGTGGATGGCGGATTAAATTTCTTGCCCGCTTATAGAGTTGACAGAAACGCAAGGATAATAAGTAATCTTTTATTCTGGACGGACAATAATAATGAGCCAAGATGCATAAATATAGAACGGGGGATTAAACTTAATCAGCCAGGGTACATTACCTATATAACTCCCTACGCAACACCAATACCTGAAACAGATATAACTATAATCGTAAAGCCACCAGTATATCAATTAGAGGTAGAGAAAATAGCAGACGGCGGGTTCACAAATAATTTTACGAGCAATGATGCTTTCCAGTTCTATTATTTTTATCAATACAGGGATTATCAAGAATCAGCTAATTCAGTTATAAGTGATCTAATCCCATTCAACTTTGAAGATGATACCTATAATTCCGTTAAAATACAAATACCGTTTGATGAACATATAGAAGATTATGTTCTTGCTATAAATTTAGTTGTAAGGTTCGGGAATAAAGGCAAAAGCTTTTTAATATACACATGGAATAAAGACATTGCTTACGATGCTATAGCAATCGCAAGTCATAATGCGGGGGCTGTCCAATTATACTATTTCTTTTATAATAATAAGGTAGGTGCAGCACTTTCGGATATACAAGCAAATACACCATTTCACGGGGTTGCATTAAAAGCTAAAACGCTTGAAATAGCTAAGAACAGGGTATTCTTAGGGGATGTTTTAAAAGGGTACAACTCACCATTGATAACGAGCTTAACCCTAACAGCAGAAGCCGCTACCACTACTGAAATATGTGTTAAATCTGGTTCTTCTTATGTTGGTTCTGTAACCTTTTTTGATAGGTATAAAAGACCGTGCGGCAGAGTTCCGTTAGGTGCGGTTTTGACAATTCCATACCGGACAAGAACACAGACAACCTTTGTTCCTGCAATGGATTGGACATTGAGCAATACCAATGCATTAACTGAAATACCGGATTCGCTTTATTATTATCAGATATGCCTAAGTCTAAACCAGGCAAGAAGTTTCTATGTTCAAACGTTAGCGCAGGATATTACTTATGTGCAAAGGACAGATACAGGTGAAATAGTAAACATAGGCGTAGTATATGATAATGCAAATACGTATGCCATTTCAGTAAATATAGGTTCATTATTAGCGGTTGGGGAAGGGTATGTGTTTTCAGACGGTGATTACGCTACATTGCAAACACAATATAATGAAGAAACATTAAGGGTATTAGGGCAAGATGGCAATAATGTTTGGTTGACACCCAAAGAATTTTTATTAGCTTATTCAAGGTATTTTTATGAAAGCGATTCAGCCTCTAACGTATGGGACGATCCAAATTCTTATTATTTTATATTAGACTACGTAAGTTCGGAAAATCCATCAGCGAGTATTACACCATCTTCAGTAGCTACAGTTGGTGCAACGGGTGATATAGATAATACAGACAATCACCCTGTTATGACATTTACCATACCATCGGTAATAGACACAAGGTTTCAAATAAATGTTGCTATCAACTTTAAGGCGGGGAATATAGGGGATAACCCGTATTCTATGCAAATCAGAGCCGTAGCAACACACCCAACTTTGACAAATGTAGATATAGAGGTTTATGGTAAAGTAAATGCGGTAAGCGGGGAAATTTATGATGATAAAGGCTTCGGGGTAATTACTATTCCAGCAGGGTATGAGAAGTTGTTTATATATACAAACTTAGCAGGCGCACATACTCATATATTCAATATATCAATAGCTATAACAAGCGTAGTTGACATAAATAGTTTAATTGAAATATTCACGCCTTATAAGCCTTCAGACAATGATCCGTTCTTTGGTGTTGGGGAAATAATGCCGATAACAAATCCAACCACAATATCAAGACAATATTCAGTATTAAGTGGGACAATAGAAGGGGATAGCTACATTATTGATAGAACAGTAACCATTGATGATGTAGATTATGATTTTAAGGTAGAAAGTATGTCTCCCAATGATAATGTATGGCAAAGGTGGGAAAGGAATTTGGGATGGCCTTCATTCATTGATAGGGTAGGGCAGCAACTAAAAGAGACTTCTATTGATTGGTCTGATACGTATATTAATGGAACTAAGACAAATGGGTTAAATAATTTCGAACCGTTAAATACCAAAGACATAGGTTCAAGTTCAGGTAGCATACAAAAACTACAACTAACAAGCAAGCAGCAGGAAGATGGTACAGTAATGCTTGTGGTAACAGATGCAGATTCTTTATCAGCTTACTTGCAAGAAGTACAGTTATACAAAGCGGCAACAGTAGAAGGCTTAATAACAACAGATGCAGTAATAGGAACTATCAACCCTCACCAAAACGGGAGAGGTACATTAAATCCCGAAAGCGTAGTTGAATATAATGGTGTGGCATGGTGGTGGGATGTAGTTCACGGAGTAGTAGCCCAATACGCACAGGATGGTATTACTACGGTAAGTGATAATAAATTAGTAAGATTTGCTGATAGGTGGTCTAAAAGATACATGGCTTTAGGTAGGGCAGCAGTAGAGGCATTATGTGGTTTCTCTTATATAGATAGTTGCGTGGATGCTTCGACAGATGAAGTGTTTTTCTGTTTGCCACAAGTGGAAGAAAATGTATTCGTATCAATACTGCCTTCATACGCAAGGAGAGGGGTATGGAAATACACAACCTTATTTTACGATGCAGGGAGTGGTACAGAAGAAATAATTATATATTATGTATGGCTTGAAGAAGATGGATCATCATATTATCCATCAATATATCAAAACCCAAATGATTTACCATTTGAGGTAAATTTTAATAAAATAGATATTGTTGGGTTTTCCGAAGATGCTCTTATAGAGTATATATTGAATTTTACATCACCGCCAAGTGGCACATGGTTACCAGGTCAAACACCTGTATTTAATTGGACAGACCCATTAGAATGGGTAGAATTGTTTGTCGCTGATTATGCAACAAGCGTACAAAACAGGTTTGATATTTACGATGGTCAGCCCAAAATAATATCTTATAAATTCTTTCAAAACGTATGGCAAGGGTGCTACTTATGGCTACCCGATTGCATGGATTATTTAGGCAATAGATTGGTGGGTTATAAGAACGGGCAAGCATGGTTATTTAATGAAGACAATACTTCATTCAACAGCATCTTCGGGGTTCAATATCCACAGAGAATATGCCTTACCGCCAATGCAAATCCAAGCCTTATAAGAGATGTAATGCAACTCGCTATTGAAGGTAATTTTATACCACCAACATTTACAGTAGTATATTCGGATAGCCCTTACGTACAGATAACAGACTTGGTAGATACCGATTATGTAAATGATGAAAGTGTATTGGATGTAACAGTTTTAAGGGATAGGTTAAGCCCTAATGCGACAGGGACAGCAGATGAAAAATTATATACAGGGGATGTGGTTAAGTCGGCATACCCGTTACTTATGATGGAATTTACAACATACGATTACGCATTAGCTATAAATATGTTGAACATCGGGTTCGCTGTTTCCAGAGGGCATAATAACATATTACAAAAACCAACTAAAACTAAAGAATAATGCCAAACTTTTTAGAAGAAGCACATGGGGATGATGGTAGAAATATGGCTGCATTATACACCCCATTTGGCAAGCAATCAGCCCTCGCAATGTCTCAAGGCTGGTTCCCGGAGACAGATGATAAAGGTGTGGTTACTTATAAAAACAAGTACACTAATGCCTTTAATAATGTGATACTACCAAACAAAAACGAAAGAGGTCATATAGCCTTAATAGGTTACCCAAACCAAAAATTCGATATAGTAATAAGAGACAAGAACGGTAATATAGAGCATACAGTATATAAAGGTATTTCACCGGAAGACGTGCAGAAGTATATAACCAACGATCAAAGCGTAGTAGCCCAAAGAAATAATTCAGTTGTAGCAGGGGCAAACATAGATAAGCCGGATGAACAAGGCGGGTACGTAGGTATAATGAAATAAGTATGGTACAAGAAATATTAATACGGCAAGATGATGAACTAATAGATGCTTTGGAAGTAGCTATGATGGAAGCAGCATTGGATGATAACAGCAACGTGGCATTTGCTGATTGCCCCGTAATCCATGACTTCTTCCCTAACTTATATGTACGTACAATTCTAATGGCAGCAGGGGTTACCATCACTTCAAAAATTCACAAAACTTGCCATCCCTTCAGAGTAATAGAAGGTATAGTTCATGTTAAAATAGATAATGGAGAATGGGAAAGAATAGAAGCACCATACAGAGGGGTTACCAAAGCTGGAACAAGAAGGGTATTGAGAATAGAAAAAGATGCGGTATGGGAAACGTTTCACTCATTGCCGTTTATAACAGGTTGCGAAAATGACTTGTCGGATGAAGAAAAAGAACAAGTGCTTCAGCGTATCGAGGATGGCATTTTAGACCCTTATCAAAACAAATTGGTTGGTGCAATAGTTACAAGAAACACATTAAAATATACAGAAAATGAAAACGGATTTCTTACCTAATTTTCAACGAAGCTGGGTTGCGGTGGCAGTAGTGGGTGTTGGGGCAGCAATAAAAATAGGTACATCAATACACCAACACAATCAGGCTAAAAAGATAAAAGAATCTTACAAGCCCTATACGCCTGCACCAGAAGCAGGAGATAAGTTGGCGACAGCTAAGAATGTATATAATGGGCAAATGCCAGGAACGCAAAACTATCTACAAAACATTCAGGCGGCGCAATCTAATTTCCAATCCAATACGCAAAGAAATGCAACGGATAGCAGCCAAGCCTTATTGTTAGGTAGTTTAGCGTATGGTCAAGGCAATAACCTAGCAAGTGATTTACAAGATAAAGAAGCGGCTTATAAGTTGCAAACGCTTAATAATCTGAATGAAGGGTATGATACCCAACTTGGCGAAAGCGATAAAGTATATCAATCAATGCTTCAAAAGTATATGATAGATGCACAACAGAAAGCAGCGTTAAGAGGTGCAGCAATGAATAACCTGTCAAGTGGTATTAGTGATTTGGGTAGTGCAGCCGCTTACGGGCAAGCAGGCAGTAAGGCGGGATAATATAAAATTATAAACACATAAGTATAATGGCTATTCCTTTTGTATCCGGCGACCAGTTTCCAGCAGAATGGGCGCATACGTTACCAGAACAAACTTCGGCTTTTCGGGGATTGGAGCAACTCATTAATGTAAAGCAGCAGAATAAGGCTTTGGATGCCGAAGAAAAGAGGCGTAAAGATTTGCAAGATGAAAGAGAAGAAGCCAAAAGATCGCAGATATTAGGTCAAAGACAAGACGCATTAAAATATCATACAGGCTTACAGGTTTTTGATGATTTTGCAGATAGGAGAGCGCAGGATATTTTAGAAAAGTATTCAACCGATCCAGCATTAACAAATCTACCACCTGCTCAATTTGCAGCATCTTTGAATCAAGCATGGTTGCCGATAGTAACCGGGTATGGTGCAGTAAAGAATAAACTGAATGCTGAAACCACTTCCATTAATCAAACAGTAGCACAAAACAAATGGATAGACAAAGACCAATTAACAAGAGATGTATATAATGGTATAGCATCAGAATATATGCAGCCGGATCAAAATGGTGAAATGACATTTGTACCACCGGACAGAGCCAACTATGACCAAAGTTTTACTGAACAAGCATTAGCATCCCCTGACGCTTTTAAATACGCAAATGAAAATGCCACAGCAGAACTTTATAAAACAATAGCACAACCAAAAGAAGAAAACAGAAACTACATATTAAATAACCCCGATAATAGCAGTTCGGTATATCAAGGTAAGTTAAGCCCATTTGAAACAGAAAATGTAGTACCTGACGAAAAAGGATTTGTTAAGCAAGCACCTAGCTATTCAATAGCAACAGAAGGTAGAACAGATGCAGCAGGTAATCCAATAAATTCTTTACCAAAAGAAACAATGGATAACTATATGCTTAATACGGCAGGCAACCAAATGGCATTTAAAAAGCTATTCAACGATTATGCAGACAAAATGAAGGTTGATAAAACTAGCCCATTGGAACAACAGAAGTTTGCATATACCATGATTAAAAATCTTAGGAATAATCAACCTGCATTACACTCATATCAAAGACCGCCAAAAATAAGCAATACCACTAATGTAAGCGTAGGTGATACCAAAGTAAATGATGTTTATAATAAAACGGCTACCGCCTTATCACAAGCAAAAGAACAAGGGGCATCATTAGTGCCATTGACAAATTTGGATGCGGATGCAAGAGAACTAATTGTAAAATCAGTTAATGCAGGAAGAAATGCGGATAACCAAATACCAATAGAAAGCATAAGATTAGTATTAGCTGATAATGGAGAAATAAGAGCCGTTGATATGAATGCAGGCGGGGATGTGGTTGGTGTATTTTCACCGCAAGGGTTGAATCTGAAAGCCAATACAAGCCAAAAGCAGAAACAGAATATACTTCAAGGGAGCAATCAGCCGGCAAGCCAACCTAAACAAAATTCATCTAACAGACCAAAAGTAGATTATTAATTATGCCTAATGATAGTCTTAAAAAAGTTTACGATGCAGTATCTACCAAATTTGATTTAGGTACTTATGATGAATTTGCACAAAAGATAAAAGACCCAATACGTAGAAAGAAATTATTTGATGCTGTTAGTAATGATTTTGATTTAGGGGATTATAATACTTTCAATCAGAAATTAGGATTTGATAGCCAAGAAGTAAAGCAGCAACAGAAGCAAGATTTTGCGGGTGCAATAAATACCTATAACACCCAACACGCAGGGCAACAACCCGATCCATCAGCATTAGGATATGATGTTGGTATGTCTCCAAAAGGATTTAGTTCCGAAACTCTTGCTAAGAATAAAAAGGCAGAAGAAGAAAAATTAAATAAAGCAGCCGAAAACACCTTTGCTAAAACAATGGGGCAAGGTGCTTATACAAAAGGCGATAGTGCTAAGTTGGTAAATAATTTAAAAGCAGGGGTTAAAGCAGGAGATTTAATAATTAAGAAAGATGCACAAGGCAATGATGTTATTAAAAATTCAGGGAACTTTTTACAAAGTTTTAAGGCATCAGCAGATTTAGCATACGCAACAGGGTTAGAAAATAATTATTTAAGAAGCGTAAGTAAAGATGAAGCTATATCTTACTTAAATAGGGTAGCAGAAAAACCAGAAACGGGGATAGTAAAAGAGCCTATTTATGAGCCAAGTGGGGTAAGCCAAATGGCGGGGCAGAATGCAGATTTTTTAGGGAAGGCTACAATGGGGGCAATGGCATTGGGGCAGACCGGGCTAACGGGTGGCGGCAGTATTGGCAGTTTTCTTGCTATTGTAGATGATTTAGATAAATCGGGGTATTCGCAACAACTAAAGATAAATTATTATCAACTAAAACAAGAAGGGTTAAGTGATAGTGAGGCTTTTGATAAAGCTACTCATGCCGCATTGGTTGGTGAAGCAGTAAGTTTGGGAACGGGTGCATTGCTTTCGGGCGAAATAAAAATGTTATCAAAACCAACAGTTTCCACAGAAGGGTTTACAAAGTCATTAGAGCATACGTTTAAATCAGCACCCAAAGTATTAGGGGCAACAGCAGCAGGTTCAGTTGTAAATGATATTGAAACAAACGCAATAGCCAATGGCAACCCAATAGATGCTAAAGAAATGGCTGCTAATGCAGGCGAACACGCTAAAGAAATGGCGGTAATGCACTTTGCGTTAGGTGGTATGACAGCAATAGCCAATGGTCAAAAATCAATAGTACCAAGCTATGCAAGGCCACAGATGGAAAACATAGTGGCAAGTGCAGACAGAAACCAAGTAACAGCCTACCTATCATCCAAAGAACAGAACGGTGAAATACCACAAGGCACAACAGCAAAAGTATTAGGTACGTTATCTAAGTTTGACCAACAGAAAGCAGTTGTAGCACCTTTTAGAATATCTGAAGAAAGCAAAGCAGCAATAGCAGGTAAACTTGTTCAGAAACAAAAGCTATTGGATGAAAAAGCATCATTAAAGCCAAACGAAAATGCTTTCCCCGAAAGAATTAATGAGATTGATAAAGAAATCAACGGCATTGATGGAGAAATCAATAAACTCTATAATGCGAAGAATCCTTTTGAAAAAGAAACTGACACGAATACAGGCGATAAATCTTATCAACCAAAGACGTTTGAAGAACTTAAACCACAAGAAAAAAATGGCATTATAGTTCCTAAAGAATACGGCGATGTTGAAATTGTTGAAAGAGGGGAAGGAGAAAATAAAACATATACAGCAAAAGCATATTCCATAGATCAACAAGGAAGCCTTTCAATTAAGAAAAATATTCACGATGAAGCAGGCTTTACTGATAAAGACAAAGCACAAGCCGCCGCCGATAACGCATTAAAACAACACTACTATGAAAACGGATTACATGACAATGCCAAACCAGATAAAAAAATAGTAGGCAAGCCGGAAGATATTTCAAAGCCAATAGATTTAAGCACAGATGTTCCACTTGATGCAGAGGTTAAAATAATGGCAAATAAAATAGCAAGAGGGGAACAAGAGAATACGCCGGAAGCAAAACAATTCTATGAAAACAACAAAAATGCAATAGAAAATGAACTTAGAACCATTGCCGAAAAAGAAAAGCAAGCCAAAACAGAAAAGCTTACCGAAGAAACAGTCCCAGGAACTACAGCAGTTGATGAACCAACAGGCAAGCCCGCAAATGAAGGCAGCAAGACAAAAGAAGATGTTGTTGAGCCTATACAATCACAGCAAGAAGGTGTGGCGAGGCTGAAAAATGATGATAGACAGTATGTAAAAAGTATTTTCCCAGAAACTAAAATTTTAAATAAAAATAATGAGCCGCTAAAGGTATATCATGGTAGTAGAAGTGAGGAAGATTTTAATGATTTTGAACGTGGAGATATAGGATTCCATTTTGGCGATAAAAGGCAAGCGGAACAAAAAGGGGATAAAATTATTGAAGCATTTTTGGATATAAAAAACCCGCTTAAATTAAATGATAAAGGGGCTTTTGAGGGGCAAGAATTAGTAGATGAATTATATAAGGTCAAGGTACTATCTAAAGATGAATACAATTTTTTTACTAAAGAAATGAATGAATTGCCTAATGATGAAATTTACGGGTATGATACTGAAATAAATAAACAACTTAGACAAAAAATAAAAGATAAGGGGTATGATGGCATCCAATACCAGAATATGTATGAAACAGGGCGAAATAATAACCCAACTATGATTGCGTTATACCCACATCAAATTTTAATGGCAGATGGCAGAAATTTGGGAACTATTCTAAAAAGTAAATCGGAAGGAGAATTAAATAATGAAAAAGAAAATCAGATTAATAACGAAATCGAAGAAACACCGAAACAGGAAGTGGAATCTGTGTCAAATCAGAATGATAATTTACAATCCACCAAAAATTCACTAATAGAAGACATATCCAAAATACCATTAGAGGGGGTAAGCAAAACTGCTTATGAAGGTAAGCCTGAAAAGCTATTGCGTTATATTCAAAAAGAAGCCACAGGAATAAATGACCAAACAGATAAAATAGGTGATAACAATTACGAAAAACAAGTAAAACTTTACGGGGAAGACATAGTAAATAGAGCAATAGAAGCACTACCCGAAGCAGATAAACAAAGATTAGCCGAACATTATAAATCACAAGAAAGCATACCTGAAAAACTAAAAGAAGCATTAGGTATTAAAGAAGAAGCAAAAGAACCAATAACCGAACAAAAAACAGAAACACCACCACCAGAAGGTAAACCACCTTTAGAAGAAGGCGGTGGGGAAGGCAAGCCACCGGAGAAGCCGCCTGTTGATGCAACCAAGTTTTCTGAAGAACCAAATAAAGAAACAAGGGTAAGAGGGGCATATAGGCATTTGATGGAAAGTAATATTCCTGAAGATATAAAGCAGAAATTCAAAGATAAGGGCATAACGTATGAAATCTCAAAGAACGAAAGCGCACAGAAAGTAGGTAGAGCCGTAGTAGATTCTTTTGGTACAGAAGAAGCAGTAGCATTGGCAAGACGTGGTGATGTGTTTTCTCCTTCCGTAAATAGTGCAGTATATTCAGAAGCCATCAACGATCATTATTTAGCAGAAAGAAATGCTACCAACCAAGTAGATAAATTCAAGGCAGCAGCGCAATGGGCTAATCTATTTAATGAGTATGCTGAAAAATTAACAGGGGCAGGGCAGTTTGGGCAGTATGCTTACAACTTCTATAAGACAAGCCCATTAGGGTTTATTCTATCAGCAAAAGAAAGATTGCAAGAACGTAGAAATGTATTCTTAGCAAAAGATGAAAAGAGTTTGAAAGAAGCATTTGAAGCGTTTAAAGATGTGCCTGAATTTCAGGAATTGTTTCAAAAAGAAGTTGGCGAAGCAGTAAAGAAATCAAAGAACGAAATAAAAGCAGCCAACAAGAAAAAGATAAGTGATGCTTTCGATAAGTTTAAATTAGATAAGAACGCTGCTTATGCAACCTTTGTGCCACCGCCAATAATTAATGGTGCTATTGAGGCAATGAAGCAAGCCGTCTTATTGGGATATGAAGTTGCAGATGTTATTGCCGAAGGTGTAAAATATATAAATGCAAGGCATAAAGAAGGATGGAATGAGCAAAAGTTCAAAGATGATTTTGCACCAAAAATAGAGGGGTTGATTTCTGAAAACACTAAACAACCAAGCGAAAAAACAAAAGAAAAAATACTTAATAAGTGGGATAAAAAATTAACCAAGCTCGAACCACAAGCAAGAAAAGAATTACTATCAAAAGTATTAAATGAGATAGTGCAGAATGGTGGATTGGAATACGATAAGTTTAGGGAGATGTATGCAGATGCTTTGGGCTTACCTGGATTAACCCCTGAAATGGAAACCAAACTACATGAGTTAGGTGGTAAATTAAATGCAGTAGATGTAGCCAAAGAAAATCTTGAAAAAACACCAACAGAAGAAAATATAACAGCCTTTAAAAAAGCGATGGCAGAAGGTGAAGTAGCATCAAGAGAAATAAATGATTTGTTAGGGGATAAGGGTATTACGCTTGATAGGTTTTTGAGTATTGCAAAGCTGAATACGTTAGGTGTCGCGAACCTATTAGTAAATCCGTTCTTTAATATATGGTTCATGCCTGTACGGTTTTTAACAAGTATTACTCATTCAATGCTTGACTATGGGCTAAAATATTCTGGTTTCCCGAGTAAGGATGGTATTTACGAAAACACAATATTCAAGCAAAGAGGATATGCCAAAGGGCTAGTTAGTGGTACAGAAAGAGCCATACAAAATATAGTAACAGGGGATAACCAGTTTGATTACTTCCAAAAAGCTACACGCCAAAATATACAGCCAATAGAAAGCGCAAAAGATTTGATAGCACACCATAAAGGGGAAAAGAAGCTAACAAATGCAGAATATGCAAACGCTTTAATGGAAGCATTCCCCACAATGGGCGGTACGGCTGCAATTATATCAAGAGGGTTACAATTAGGTGATTTGCCGTTTAGGTTCGCAGCAGAACGTGGTACAGCAGAAAGTATAGCCAAACAAAAAAAGCTAACCGGGGCAGCCAAAGAAGCCTTTATATTAAACCCCGATGAAGCAAGCGCAGCTAAGATAAAAGATGCAGGCGAAAAGGCAGTAATGGCGCAAGATAATCTTGTAACAGGTATGATAAATAGCGTAGGAAATTATCTTAAACACGCTACTAAAGACAAGCCAGCAGCAAAAATAGGGACAGCATTGGGTAAGATAGCCGGATCAGCAACACAACCATTTTTAAAGATACCGCTTAATTCAGCTATGACAGTCTTTGAATTAGCTGTACCTGAATTTTCGATAGCAAAAGGCATATATCATGCAGCCATAGAAAAAGACAGAACGAAAGCATTAGAATCATTTTCTAAAGCCGTTGTCGGGATGGCAATAGGTATGGCATTTACACAGATAAGTAAAGTAGGATTAGTAACAGCAACAGAAGATGATGAAAAGAAAATAAACGCAAGCATTTATCAAGGGGATATTGTAGGCACAAAAACATTGAACTATACCGGACTTAAAAGGTATTTACGTGGGGGCGACCCGACATTTAAGGATGGCGATGTAACAGTAGATATGCAATGGTTGGGTGTGCCTGGAAGTATAATGCTTATGCAAGCCCAAAAGTTTGATAAGATGAAAGCCGAAGATTGGGATAAGCAAGGGTATCTGCCAAACCTAACTGAAAGAATAAGCGGTAGTTTGGGTACAGGTATAAAGAATAACGTATTCGGCAATACATCAACACTATTGGGCGCAATGGATGGCAATTCATATAGCACGAATAAATGGTTACGTGGTTCATCAAATGTATTGATGAACGCTTTTGAACCATCGTGGTTATCAACTGCAAGCAGAATAAGCGATAATTATAAGCCTGATTATTCAGCTATGAATTTAAAAGAGCAAATGGCAGCAACACTAAAAGAAAGATTTTGGAAGGGCGATGATTTGCCAAAACAAATAACAGTATGGGGTGAGAAAAGAGCCGATGCGCCAAAAGGAACAAATGAATTTCTTTACTACTATGCAGACATAACCAAACACAGAAACGTAGATACAAATGATTTCGGGTACAACATACTTGCCTTGTATAATAAAACAAAAGAAGATGCTGTAATACCATCAAGACCACAAAAAACCGTAAGACAAAATAACACGTCATACCAATTAACACCAAAGCAATATGAAGAATTTCAGGTAATGGTTGGCAAGAACAGGAAACAACTTGCGCAAGCATTAATGAGTACGCATAAATACAACAAAGCAAAAGATGATGAAAAAATAAAGATGCTAAAAGGTGTTTATAGTGATGGGTACGATATAGGTAAACTGGAATTAGAGTTTAAGTATTTCGATATATTCAAGCAAGAAGGGCTGCTTACTAAAAAAGACACCAAACAGAAATTACAAAGAGAAATAAAAAACTCAAAATGAGTGAAGACAGAGTAAAACAACTTGAAGCCAAAGTAGCTGAATACGAAAAGCGTATGGGGATAAATCAGAATGATCCTGCAAAGGATGGTTATTTGGTATTGGTAGGGATGTTGCGCCAACAGAATGAATACTTAGGTGAATTTAGAATAAAATCTAAGATAGCATCAGATGATAAAGGAGACCAGATAGCCTACAAAAACGCAAAAGACTTGTGGGAGAACTTACCAAAGATGATTGAGAATGTAAGCAATTTGAAGATTGCTTTGAAAATGGAAGGCGAAGAAAAGAAAAGTATTTATAAACCAATTTCATCAAAAGAAATAGCTAACGGTAGTGTTTAAAGATTTAGGTAATGGATATATTGATGTGCCGGATAATGCCTTTGGGTTTATCTACAAATGCTATTTGCCGCCTGTTGGGTTTGGGTTAAATGCTGCTAATGGTGTATTGCAGGAAACAGATATATTGCTTTCATCTGAAATTCCTACCGAACAATTATGGGAACGACCATCATTGCCAAGTGATTTTAAATCAAGAAGGAAAAAAGAGAAAGACGTACAGGCTATAGACCCTTATTATGTTGACCCATATTTGGAAGAAATTAGAAAACGTGAATGGAGAAGAAGGCTATGCGGTGTATGGTTTTGGAATTATAATCCTATCAAGCAACATAGCGAATTAATCTACATAACAGGGCTTAACTACTTATATATAACATACTGGAAGTTTCAGGGTAAGTTTTTGGACTTTCGTATGGCAGATAGAGACTTCTTTTATTTCGTAGCCTACTGCATGGAAGATGATAAATGTTTAGGCGTAAATGAAATAACGAAGCGTAAGAACGGGAAGACGGCAAGGGCAGGTTGTTGGAGTTACGAAAGAGTATCAAGGATGAATAACCATCATGCAGGATTACAATCTAAAAGTGATGATGATGCAGAAGAAGCTTTTTTTAAGGCAATCATAAACCCCTGGTCAAAATTACCTGATTTCTTTCGCCCAAGATATGATTTAATGAAAGGCGAAGAACCAAATGAATTAAGATTCTTTGCCACAGCGAGAAGGGGTAGCAAAGTAGAGGAAGATGATAGTAGTATTGAAGAACCATTAGAAAGTTTTTTTGATTTTAAGCCTTCAACAGAAGCGGCTTTTGACGGCCCAGAATTGCATTCTTACGTTTCAGATGAAGCGGGCAAAACCAAAAAACCTGTTTCAATTAAAGAACGTCAAAATGTAACAAGGTATTGTACTGAAATAGATTTCGAATTAAAGGGGAAGCATTATTATACCACAACGGTAGAGCCGGAAAAAAACGAAGAAGAAAATTACGAGTTTCAAGAACTTACGGCAAACAGCAACCCACTTGAAAGAGATGAAAACGGGTTTACTGGAACAGGTCTTTATACTATATTCTTACCTGCACAAAAGGGGATGTATATTAATAAGGATTACGCCAAGTATGGCTTTGCGGATGAAGGCATGAATCTGCATACTATTAATAATAAAATAGCTGCACTAAAAGAAAAGAACGATACAAGAGGCATAAGTTCATTCAAAAGAAAAAACCCTACAACTTTAAAAGAAGCATTTTCGGCAGACGGCGAGTATTCCCTATACAATCCAGAGCTATTGAATAATCAATTAGATGCAATACAATGGACTACCAAGTTTACTGAATTTGGGAATTTAGAATGGGAGAAAGGGGATAGAATGTTTATTGAAGAAACAGCATCGGATGGCACAATAACTATAAAGCCAAACAAATTAAGATGGGTAGCAAGCGCAACGGGGAAGATAGAAAAGGTGATTAATTGGATGCCAAGAGAAGCCAATAAGGTTTATTACCACGCAGGCGGCTTTCACCCAAATAATAATATGTCTTTAAGGATGGGATGCGATCCATTCAAATACGATAAAACAAAAGATAAAAGGCGGTCTAATTGCGCAGGGTATGTGTATCAATTACCAGATGATATTTATCCCGATCCTATCTATGATGATGCCTTTGTTTTAAGGTATGCATATAGAGAAGAAAGCACAAGGGCAGCTAATGAAGATATTTTAAAAATAGCATGGTGGTGTGGTTGCCAAGTGTTGTTTGAAAGGAACGTAAATCATTGGAAGAATGATTTCATAGATTGGAATTGTGCTGCATTTTTAATGTGGTTACCAAATGAAGTAGAACCTGGAATCATAACATCAACCGGAAGTAATGGAGTGCAGTCTATATGCAACTATACAGAAGCATACATAAATGAATTTGTGCATAAGGTTTACTTCAAAACATTACTAAGAAAAGAAACGGGATGGCTAGGATTTAAAGTAGAAGATACAGAAAAGTTTGATGAACCAATGGCGGCAGGCATAACACTAATCAATGTACGTGGCGTAAAAAGAATGCCAAAGACACCAATAAGAGATATTAAAGATTATTTCCCTAATTCAAAAGCATGGGCAGTATGACAGATAAGGTATATATAATTCATAATTCAGATAGAATAGATAGGTATAGAGTATTAATGAATGAACTAAGAGAACAAGGAATAGATAATTATGAATTAATGCCAGCATTACATGATGATAATTTTGCTTATATTGGTATTAGTAAGGCGCATAAAAATGTAATCCAACACGCAAAGAATGAAGGATTAGAAAGTATCATAGTAGCCGAAGATGATCTAAAGTTTTTCGGTAAGGGGGCTTTTGATTATTGGATGAAAAGAACACCAAAAGAATACGACTTGTGGCTTGGGGGTGTTTACTTGGGGGTTATAGAAGATGGCATAACAAGCCGATTTACGGGTATGTCATTATACCGATGCCATTCATTGTTTTATGATACGTTTTTAGAAGCAGAAAAATACGAGCAAATAGATATAGCATTAGCACATAAAGGGCTTTATAAAGTATGTGAACCAATGGTAGTAAGACAGCATAACGGGTATAGCGATAATGAAAAGAGGCACATGAATTATGACTTTATGTTTAGTGAACGAAGCATTTACAAAGAAAGCGTAGAATATTATTAACTTTACTAACACAAACCAAACTAACAAAAGGTAATGGAAACCAATTATCCTTATCCAGACGATAATATAGACCCCCGCAAAAAGACTTTTGATTGGATTATCCAATACATGAAGGCGGCATGGGCAGATAGCCGTAATTACATGCCCAGTGTCATGCAGTTTACAAGCAACATAAACCAGATGGCAGAGCGTAAACAGTACGCAATGGGTAAGCAATCCATTACTAAGTATAAACTTGTTCAGGCAGGGGATGAAATAGAAGATAATACCGATCTTAATACCGATGGTAGTGTACTTGCTATCATTCCTAAGTTCAGAGAAATAGCTGTATCAAAAGTAATGCAGCGTGAATATTATGTAGAAGCATTTACGGTTGATCCATTAGCAAAGAGTGAAGAAGATGCATACTTTAATCAGCAGAAAGCTAAGATTATTATGCGTCAAATGGCGCAGGAAGCGGGTTCTGAATTAGCCAATACGCCCGCACTTAGGCAGCAAAATAAAGAGCCGGAAGATTTAGAGCAACTTCAGATACAAATGGATTTCGGGTATAAGCACGTAATGGCAATGCAGGCAGAAGAAGGGGTTCAATTAATATTTGAGCAAAATCAAATGCCGCAAGAAAGAAAGGAAACTATCGAATGTTTATATGATTGGGGTATCGGCGGGTATAAAGCATGGATTGACGAAAATGGTATGGTTAAATTCAGGGCGGTAAGCGGGGAGTATGTAATAACTTCTTATTGCCAAAAAAGCGATTATTCAGATGCAGTACATATAGGGGAAGTAATCTTTGTTTCAGTAGCAGATTTAGCCCCATATTTTAGCGATGGGCAAAGGGAGCAAATAGCAAGGAATGTGGCAGGCAGATATGGCAACCCTAACGTGTTTGATATGAAGATTAATCGTTGGTGGGATAGGTTTCAGACAGCCGTTTTAGACCTGCAATTCTTCTCTTACAATACGATGGTGTATGAAGAAACAATAGATGGTAGAGGTAATCAAAGATTTGGCAGAACAGAATACAATAACATACAATACATAAGTAGAGATGAAGACATGAAGGGTGGTGAAGCCTTCCCAAAATACATGAGTACAATGCGTAAAGTAGTGTATAAAGGTAAATGGCTTATCGGTACTGAATTTATGTATGATTATGGATTGAAAGAGAATCAAAACAGAAAACTATCTTCATGGTGGGATACTCAATTAGATTATGTATTAGGGTCATGGAGTTTTTATAAGATGCAGTTTTCGGGTATAATGGAAAGATTGATACCGCTTGCAGACGCATATCAATTAACATGGAGAAGGTTACAGACATTTAAGAACAAGCTGATACCTTACATGATTGAACTTGACCTTACAGCATTGGAAAAGGTAGGGCTAGGGAAAGGCGGTAAGGATATGACACCTCAAAAGATTTTGGATTTCGCTTTTAAGAACTTCGTATTATTGAAACGTACTACTTCTGAATTTGGCAACAATCCTAACTACAAAGCAATAGATATTCAACCAACCGGAGAACTATACGCCTTCACTCAATTATATGCAGACCTAGATAGGTTGTATTTAATGATACAGCAGATAAGCGGATTGAATGAATTAACCGATGGCAGCACACCTAATGCAAAAACACTTGTACCAGTAGCCAATGCAGCAGTACAAAGCACCAACAATGCATTATATCTAATAACTGAATGTGAAAAGAGATTAATAGAAAGGCTATCAGATATTATAGTACAGAAAATACAGATAGCAGTTAAGATAGGTAAGGTAGAAGGGTATGCAAAAGCATTAGGCAGTAGCACCGTTAAATTCTTACAGATAAATCCTGATATAGCATTATGTGAATTAGGTATTTTCATAAGAGATATGCCAACAGAAGAACAACGTATGATGTTATTGCAGGAATTGAATATAAAGGACAGCAATGGGCTAATAAATCCGGCAGATAAAATCATTGTGCAGTCTATGGTCAACTTGAAGCAAGCAACAATGTATTTAGCCTATGCAGTTAAAAAGAGACAAGAACAACAGCAAGCGCAACAGATAGCGTTAGTGCAACAACAGGCACAAGCCAATCAAGAGGCAATGATGGCGGCAGAGCAAGCCAAGCAATCAACCATGATTTTACAACATAAGTTCGTAATGGAAGAAATTGCAGCAAAAGGGCAATGGGAATATGTAACGCAAATGGGCAAAAAAGAAGGTGATCTGGAATCGGCAAAAACGCAGAGTTCGGCAAAGATAATTTCTGCACAGATAGCAGCGCAAGCAAAACAGGTTGCAACGGCAATAGGGTAAGAATATTACATATTGCCTCAAAAATATTTGGTAAAAGGAAAATTCGCTATATTTACATTCGTAAACCAATTCTAACAGCAGATGTCCGATTTGAAAATTAACGGTTCTGGAACATTATCAGATGCATTAGCGAGAGATGCAGTAGCAATTCAAGAAACACTTGCTCCACAAACAGAAGTTCCAGTAGAGACAGCAACAGAAAATACCACAGATATTTCAGTTAATCAAAACGGTGAATTGCAACAAACAGATGCAACCATTACTGAAGCTGTTGCAGAAACTAAAGAGCCGGAAGAACAAATTTTCGATTTCGATTCACCGCTATTTAAAGATTCTGAAAAGACAGAGCCGGATGCCGCCACACAAACACCTTCCGCAATAACATGGCAGGATGCACTTAAAACAGTTGACAGAAAAGAATTGCTCAAATATTTAGATATTGATGATTTCGCTATCGAAATGAACGAGCATATCAAAAAAGGCGGCGCACCAGTAGATTATCTAAACGCAAAAGCAGTAGATTGGAACAGCGTACCAGATACAGATTTAATTATAGGGGAAATGAAAAAAGAGTTCCCCGATGCAACACCAACACAGTTACAAAGGTTATTCAATAAGAAATATAGCCAAACAGATTTATCGGATGATGATGATAAAGATGATGGCTTGCTTTTAATGAAAAGCGATGCAAGGAAATTACGTGCAACAAAGGTGAGTGAACAGAGTAATTTCAAGATTGCCGAACCAAAACAAGTTCAGCAAGCAGCGCAACCGGAAATTTCAAAAGAACAATTAGAAAAAAGGGAAAGATTTAATAAGATATTTCAAGAACATGAGGCGACAAAACACCTAATTAACAATAAGAGAGTTACGGTTAATTTAGGGGAAGGGTTAAAACCTTTCAGTTATAATGTTGACCCACAGGAAGTATTCAATATTATGTACGACCCCGAACACAACGCAAAATACGGTTTGACGAAGACGGGAGAGCCAGATGTTCAACAAACCTTAGAAGCAGTTCTATTTCGCATGAATCCGGCTAAGTTCAAACAGGACTTAATCAATTATGGGAAAAGCTTGGGCGAAAAAAAAGTAGTTGAAGAAGGGCAGAATATCCAAAAGCCTGGACAGCAAACACGCCCACTTACTACCACAACCGATTTAAAGACTTTGTTCCAAACAAATGCAAAGACAGGGACATTGGCGGGCAAATTAGGTTAGGGTATTTTTTAAGGTACAATTTTATTTATTTTTTAAACCAACTAACAATGGCATCTCTTAGCTATATCAACAAATCGTATGTGTCCGCACTTGATCCAGTTCTCGATACAAGGGAAATTAACAGGAAAGTAGCCGATCTTTACAACGAAAACGGGCTTACCAAAATATTAGGCGTAGGCGACCGTAAGAAACCTATTACAACGGGGCAACCTTTATACCGCACATTCGTAAACGAAAGTCTTTTCAAGAAACTTGATACCACAGGCGCAAGCGTAGGTACTAACACTACCCCAACTATCACAACACAGGCTACAGCAGCAACAAGCGGTTACACACAACCTGGAGACTTGGTGATATTCCCTACAAAGAATATTATCGGTTATGTATATGCTGTAACAACAACTTCCGGCATTGATGCTCTTACTATCAAATCTGTATCCGGCGCAAATATAGCTACTACCGCAGGCGACCAGTTGGGGCTTATCTCAATGGCATACGGTGAAAGAGCAGGCGCACCACAGAACGTAAGGTATGGCGTAACAAGTTACTTTAACAAGTATCAGATTTTTCAGATTACTTGCCAAATAACTGACGTTCAGAAAGCCGCAACGGTAGAAGTAGAATTTAATGGCAACAACAAATGGGCTGTAAAAGACCAGATTGATAAAGCATTAAAATTGCAAGGTGCTGTAAACGCTATGTTCATTGCAGGTGATATGTCTGTAACATCATTTAGCGATACTAACCCTGTTTTGACTGACCAAAACCTGCCATCAGACGGCGGCGGCGGCGGGCCAGTTCAGACCACAAGAGGGGTGAACAAGTACATTGAGCTATATGGTACTACTTTGAATCCTGGTAACGTTTCCTTCGGTGCTATTGACGATGCGCAAGATAATTTACTTGCAAGCCGTTCACCAAAAGAGCAGTTGATTATGTGTTCATCTAAAGTTCGTAGGGCTTATGACACATTCCTTAAAAACTTGGGTTCAGCAGGAGTACAATCTGTTCGTTTAGTAGTTGATGGCAAAGAAGTAAACTTCGAAGTTGACAAATGCGAATACGGCGGATTCATAATGAACTTCGCTACGATGCCAATATTCGATCATCCGGTTATGTTCTCTTATACCAATATTGTTAAGAGTGCTTTCTGGGTGCCTTATAACGAACAAGTTCCTATTTATGGTGGTGGTTATGATCCAGCAATGCAGGTTCGCTACATACCAAATCCTGAAACTTACGGTACAGATATGATTGGTGAAAGCCATTCAGGTACATTATCTCCTATCAATCCTAATGGACACATTCAGGAATGGAAGACCGTGTACGCTACACGTCAAGGGTTTGAATTTATAGCACCACAGTTTGCATTACGCCAACAGGTAATAGCTTAAAGCTTTTTAAAGGGGGGCATACAGTCCCCCTTGCTTTATATAAATTATATATTTTATGCAGCGTCTTAAAAACTTCAACAACATTTCCGATAAACTGTATAACAGCATTCCTAAGTTAAAACAAGGGGAAATAAAAGTGTTTCATATGCTTAATGGCATAGCAAACCCTGATCCTGATATTGACGAAAGAATGAAACGCCCCGTACTATACGGCGCAGTACAGTTACGTACATGGGCAAGGATAAGAGACCCATTTATCAAGAATGAAAAAGGGGATGAAGTTGGTGGTTATGTGGACATTGGATTGGTTAAGGACTTCGACACAACAACAGAACGTCCTTCAAGCTTTAAAACAGTTGTGGTTGGAAAAGTAGCTTCTGAAAGGGGTGCAGGATATTTTACATTGAATGGGGATAGGATAGAGGATGCTGAATTGTATGAGATACTTTATTTAAGCCCAGAAAACAAGCGTAACAATACCACCGGAGATGCTTTGTTTGAAGAAGTAGAAGCCATAGATGAAAATGAAACAGTAGCCACCGATTTAGGGTTGCTTTCATCTGCATTAGAAATATATAATTCTTTCAATTACGATGATTTGGAAAGGACAGCATCTATATTAAAGATTGATGCTTCTTTAGGTGCTAAAGCGTTAAAGACAGAAATAGGCAAGGTGATAAAAGCCGATCCTAAGAAGTTCTTGGCTATTGCATCTGAAATAAACAGCCGGAAAAAGAATCAAGGGAAAGCAAAAAATATAAAGCAAGAAGCGGTTTTGGAAGGAAGCTAATACTTATTGTGGCGGGGGATGCTTTTAAAATTATTTGTTCATTTTTAAAAATCTCTAATGCCATTTACAGCATCGTTCACCATTAGCCAAACTATTGCTGGATCAACATTTACCATAACAGATATTTCAAATTATGGGGATGAAGCAAAGAACACATTTACTGCAAGAAGATTGTATATCTATTTGTGGAATGGTTCTACGTATAACGCTTCTGGTACAATAGATACTACTCCAACATACATTGATTTTTCATTTGCAAGCTATCCATCAGATGTAATTACTATTCCTATTTCAAGAGACTATGCTTTCATAGTTACTCTCTCATTAATTACTTCAAACCCAATATCAGGGAGTACGTATAGTGCTACCGAGTATGTGGGTTTTTTGTTTTATCTAAAGCAATTCAAATACCAGTTAATGCAGTATGCGGCTGCACAAAGAGGGCTATTCTCTAATGTCAACTTTTTTGGCAGTACACAGAAGCTAAATGTTGATATAAAAGGTGCTGAAAGCGCAATAGAAAATTCGGATGTATGGAACGCACAGAAGATGATTGATGAAGGATATAAGTTGATGAATAACCCCGTTAATTTCTACTAATGCCAAATGCAAATAATATATTGGAATGGATTGAGATAGGTAAAGTGTGTACTTATTTAGCGGCATCCGATGTTAAGAAGCAAACTTTTTTAGGCACTAACGTAATGGATAAGTTGCAAGCCGAAAAAATATACTTAGTAAATGATTCTGTTGAATGGGGTTATACCTATGATAATAACACAGCAGCACTTGATTTAGTTAATGATTACCAGATAGCCTTATGTGGTAAATATACAGCCGCAGCAAGAGCTATTATTAGCGGAAGTTCAGGCGGTAGTACGGTGGTGGTAATTGGCGATGGCAATACTTGTTATACTGTTGCATGGAATAAGGTACAATTAGTAATTGGTGATCCAGCAGCAGCAATACCAACAGGTTTCACAACGCCAAATGCAGGTGATAATACTGTTATTATTCCTTACGGGGTAATGCCTAATTCAGAAACAATTTTCTATCAAGGGATTTTCGTTAAGAAGAATCCAAGTGATGATTTTAATTATACGCCTTTTTATAATGGCACGACAGATACCACTTACGTATTTAGCCAGGTATTCGAAGATGGCTTTAGTCTTGAATTTAATATAGCTCAAATACTAAGTGTAGGTAATTGTGGTGGCGGTTCGGCTACTGGTGGTACGGGGTTATTGTCAGTAGTATTTACAGTAACAGCAGATGGCAACACTATAACAGTACCACAACTTGCTAACGGGGCGGTATTTGTTTTAGCTATTAAGGGGATGCAGCCATTAGATACAACCTACGTTACACAGACAGATGATGTACTTGATTTTAGTGCAGTAGGTGGGGTAACATTAAACGAAAACATTACAATATTATATCTTCCAGCATGAGTAGAGTAATTGCAATCATATTATTTTGTGTGTGTGCTGCAAGTGCAAATGCGCAAAATAAAACTCTTATAAACCCACCAACTTCAGGCAAGAATACCATCAATCACTATGCAGATGGGTTATTTGCCGATAGTGTTCAGTTCTTCCCAACTGGTTCTGGTTACCCATCCATCAACATGGCTAATTATATGTCTAAAGTAAGTTTAGGCGCATTACAGTATGATGTTGCAAATCATATTTGGTGGAGTTTTGACCCATCCACAGGTTTATGGGATACGCTATCAAGTAGCGGGGGTGGTGGCGGGGGTGGTGAAACAATTCTTCCGGCTGGGCCTTTTGTAACATCAAATGTCGGTATAGGGTATGATCCAGGCACTAACCTAACAGCAGCCGAAATTATTCAAAAAGTTTGGTATGGCACAAGACCATCAGCGACATTAACAGGTGGAACTACTATTGAATTAACAAGTGCTTCAACGGTAAGTCAAACATTAAATTGGGGGGCTACAAGGCAAGTAGGGGCAACAACATTAGCAACTATTGTAGTTGCGGGAGTATCGCAATCTTTTTCACAACCAGTAGCAGGGGGAACGGTTTCGGGAACACAAGCCGTAAGCGTTCCTGCAAATATATCAACAACGTACAGCAATGTAGTTACTGCTTCGGATGCGCAGACAATAACGGCAACAACCACATTTAATTTTCAGAATAAAATTTATGCAGGGTTTGTTACATCTACTTCACCAACGAGCGCAGATATACTTGCGGCAACAAGCAGCACGTATGTTGGCGGTAGGTTTTCTACATCAAAAAATCAATCGGGATCATTAACAACACCTAGCGGGGCTAAGTATGTAATGTTTGCTAACCCTGTAAGTTTTGGGATACCAAATGTTGTTATTAATGGGCTTGGAGTTATTTATACGATTTCGATACTTTCTTTTACTAACGCAAGCGGGTACACAAGCAACTATTATGTTGCTATAAGCCCATTTGTTACATCGGGGGCTATTGATAGTTATGTGGTAAATTAAATATTATATGCGTAAGGTATTAATCATATTATTTCTTCTTGTTTCCTTAGTTGGCTTTTCGCAAACTAAGATAACTGCACCACTTGTTCGAAATTTTCCAACAGATACAACTTATTGGATGGTGCAAGATAGTTTGCTGAAGGGCGGCTATATGGTTTTTACGCATATTACAAACAGAAATGCTTTACCAAATTCGCAAAGAAGAATAGGATTGTTATGCTTTGTAACAGATAGCTCGGTTTTCTATCAATTACGTGGTGGGATAGACAATGGTAATTGGTTGCAAGTTTTGGATAGTACAGGCGGCGGCGGTAGTGGCACAGTAAACTTTGCAAATCAGGGTACTTCTCTTAGCGGCGATACTGTTCAGTTAGGGGGTTCTTTATATAAAAATGCAACCATAACAACAGATGATTTTGGCTTGTCACTTTCTTCTTCATCAATAGGTATCCCATTACAATCTTCAAGTGCAGGCAACATTGCTTTTGCGGCAACAACACAAACAGGGGCTTATGCGGGTTCATTCTACACTAATCCGGTTGCAGCCAATACGGTTGCGCCAATACTAAGATTATATAACACAGGTACAGGAGTAGGGGCTAATGGCATAGGGGGTAGTTTAGATTTCGCATTGCAAGCCACAAGCGGCAACGTAGTTTCAAACCAATTAATAAGCAGTCTAACAACCGCTACTGCATTATCTGAAACATCTACATTTTCAATTAAAGGGGTAAGCGCAGGCACAGCATCAACACTACTCACATTAAATGGCGATGGCGGGTTACAACTTAATAAATATACAACAGGGGCTTTTCTTGGTACACCAGATTATATATTAGGAACAGATGCAAGTGGTAATGTAATCCAATCATCAGTACCAACAGCAAACATCATATTGGATAGTGTAGTAATAGTGTTCGATGGATTAAGTTCAGAGACAACATTTGCATTAACACGTCCAAACACAGGGTTTAAGAATTTAGAAATAGCAGCAGAAGAAAGTGATGCAGGGGGATTTGCACAAAGCTTTAATCAAGCAGAAGGCATATTAGATTGGCAAGTAGCAATAAAGGGTTCGAAGAAATTTTACATCACTTATTATTATTAGGGAATGAATATATGGTAACCCCAAAAAAGATTTTTATTTTATTATGTTCTTTGATTTGTTTTATTAAAGCATCGGCACAATTACCGCTTGATACGGCTGCCTATAACCATACTATAATTGTAGTTCAGAATAAACATTATATCACAAGTTGGGGGCAATTTGGAAATTTTGATACAAGTATAGTTCAGGCGGGTACAAATTTGGGCGGGGCATATATTAAAAAGCAAGGCACAGCACAACAGCACAAGGTATTAATCAATGAAGGTGGAATGTTTACTATGAATGGTGTTGAAATTGATGATTGCGCATATTTGGATTTTATAGGGTTGGGTAGTGCAGATGCATACGGCATTAAAATGAATGCACAGAACAATGGGGTAGGGATACCGATAAATGGGAAATGTCATGATCTGCAATTCATAGGAATAAATATAGATGGCGGCTTTTCACAAGGGATTACCGCTAAGATTGAGGCTAATGATTTTGCAAGTAAATATTTATGTGATACAAGCTATGCATATTTTGTTCAAAGAAGAATTAGAATAAGTAATTGTAAGGTGAGAAACAACGGTAACGAAAGCGTATATGTTAATAGTACAGGGTGGTTTTCCCGTGATAGAGTAACGGGGAATGCGCCTTTTTTGGGATGCCCTTTAGGTAACACTAATGTTTTTGATGGGCAAAACAGGGCAGATACAATTACCAATTCAGGGACAGTAACCAATAAAGCATATTTAGACCCCGCAATAGCAGACCCCGCTAAAATAACTGTATGGTCTGGTGTTATAGCAAGGATTTCAGGAACAATAAGCGGGAACATTGTATTATCCGGTTCAAACAATGGCACTACCTATACCCAATTACAAACACAGCCTTTAACTAATGTAGCAAGCAATACCTATACATTTAATCTATCCACAAGAAGCAATAATTACTTTAAGATAGATGTGGTAACAAGTGGTACTATGTCTGCTACATTAAAGAGCTATGTTAGTTTCAACTATTTCCCACCTGTAAGTGATTCTATATTTATAGATAGTAACGTGTTTATAAACCCAAGACGAAGTGCAGTAAATTTTAGTAATATGTCTCATGGGTTTTATAGAGGGAATAAAGGATGGCATTTAGGTGGAGAATTAAATGGGGCGCAAGGCAAAATGTTGGCAGCAGGCGGCAAATTGGGTTACTTAGGAGATACCACTTATGTTTCAGGCAATAAATGTTTTGGTTCATGGAACAATAATTTCTGGTTTGTGGCAGAAGGGTACATTGTATTTGAAAACAACTATGGGGATAGTTCAGGGTATTGGGGTACAACCAAAAACCCCGATCCGACACCAAGCACAGTATTTGGTGTAAGCGTTGGCAGAACAGTACCTACTACATGGAGAATATGCAATAATGCATTTTATTTTAATACAGCTTCACCATCTACGCAATATTCATTAAATCCAGGCGCACAGAATACAACCGCTAACGTAGTTGGGGGCAATACTGGCAATGTTGATATAAAAGGTACACTTGTGTATTCTAATAATTGTGGTGCAGTTGCCAATCAGCCACCAATAGTAAACGCAGGTAACAATGCAACCATTACTTTACCAACAAATTCTTATCAATTACAAGGAAGCGGTAGTGATCCTGACGGCACGATAGTAACAGTTGTTTGGACGCAGGTAAGTGGTGGAAGTTATACGATAGATAATGCTAACATATTTACACCAACTGTAAGCAATCTTACAGCAGGCACGTATGTTTTTAAGCTAACCGTTACAGATAACATAGGAGCAAGTGCATCAAAAAATGTTACTATAACTGTTTTGCCCGCACCTAACCAACAGCCGAATGTATCGGCAGGCGGGACAGTAGTTATAACGTTACCAACAAATTCTTATGCGTTTACTTCAGCGACAGCAAGCGACCCTGACGGTTCAATAGTTTCTTATTTGTGGACGCAAGTAAGTGGCAGTTCCTATACAATAGATAACGCTGCCATACTTCATGCTACTGTATCAAATCTCCTTGTTGGCACGTATGTTTTTAAACTTACTGTTACAGACAACGGCGGGTTAAGCAATTCAGACAACATTACTATAACTGTAAATGCCGCACCAAATCAACCACCAGTTGTAAATGCAGGTAATAATGTAACAATAACACTACCTACTAATCTCTATACAATAGCGGATGCCACAGCAAGCGATCCGGACGGAACAATAGTATCTTACGTGTGGTCTAAAACCGCAGGTGGTACTTATACTATAAATGACGCTACAATATTAAATCCAACAGTTTCAAATCTAGTAGCAGGGGTATATACATTCAAATTGGTGGTTACTGATAACAACGGGGCAACGGCTACAAGCAACATGAAGATTACAGTAAACAATCAACCAAATATACCACCAAATGTAAATGCAGGCAAAGACACAACATTGATTCTTCCGACTACATCTTATCAAACAGTAGCGACAGCAACAGACGCAGATGGAACGGTAACAACATACCAATGGTTGCAGATAAGTGGAACTACCGTAACTATAAGCAATGCTTCAAGTCTTTTGCCGCTTATATCAAACTTTGTTGTTGGTACTTTCGGGTTTAGCTTAACAGTAGGGGATAATTTGGGTGCTACCGCAAAAGATACAATATTTATTACTGTTAATCCGGCAGCGAATAAAACACCTTCAGTAAATGCAGGTGGGACAGCAGTAATAACATTACCAGTTAATTCATATCAGGTTACAGCCAATGCAAGTGATACGGATGGAACTATAATAGCATACGCGTGGACGCAGGTAAGTGGGGGTGCTTATACTATATCAAATGCTTCTGTTCTCAATCCTTTATTCACAAATCTATTGCAAGGAACGTATGTGTTTAAGTTGACTGTAACAGATAACGTAGGGGCAAGCAATTCTGATAACTTAACAATCATAGTAAACCATGCATTGAATATACCGCCTTCAGCTAATGCGGGAAGTGATAGAACAATAACGTTACCTACCAATAGTGTACAGATAAGTGGTACAAGCGCAACAGACCCCGATGGCAATGTAGTATCGGTTGCATGGACACAAGCAAGCGGCGGTTCTTATACCATAAATGATGCAACTATTTTAAATCCATTATTCTCAAACTTAACGCAAGGCACTTATAGATTCGCATTAACGGCAACAGACGATAGCGCACAAGTAGGTAGAGATACCATGAACATAATAGTTAATCATGCCTTGAATTTACCACCTGTTGTAAGCGCAGGTAACGATACAGCGATAACACAACCTGCAACAACAATAAACTTAATAGGGACAGCAACAGACCCCGATGGCAATATAGTTTCAAGTCTTTGGGAAAATACGGATGGATGCGTTATCAATACTGCATCTTCTTTAATTACTACTGCAACTTGCGCCACAACAGGCACACATCTATTTACATTAACAGCAACAGATGATTCAAGTATAAGTAGTATTGATTTTAAAATTGCAATAGTAAATCCAGCAGCCAATGTACCACCAGTAGCAATAGCAAGTAATGACACAACCATATATCTTCCTTTGGATTCGGTTATATTAACGCAATCAGGTACAGATGCAGATGGAACTATTGTAGGGTATTTAACCACTATCTACCAAAGTAAATATGCACCAGTTGTTGCAAGAGAAACAACAACAAGCCCCGCAATAAAAGGATTGCAAGCAGGGGATACAATAAGAGTGCTATTAAGAGTGCAAGATGATGATGGCATTTTTGCTTACGATACAACTAACATATATGTACTTGCTGATACCGTAAATCATCCACCAGTAATTGTAATAGATTCTAATATCAATGTAAGAATGCCTGTTCAATTCCTAAGCATTGATGCAAGTCAATCTTATGATCCCGATCCAGGGGATGTAATAGTTTCTTATAGATGGGTGCAGACCGAAGGTGATACTTCAATAGATATTAGTGGTGAAAATGGTTCTATAATGACGTTATCAAACTTGCCACAAGGTTTTTACACATGGATACTTACGGTAACAGATAATAGAGGTGCGGATAGTCAAGCAACAGTTAATGTAGTGGTATTGGCATCGGTAAGGGTTAAAGCAATTAAGGCAAAAAAGAGATCATAATGAAAAGCATATTATTAATATTATTTCTGGTTCTATCATCAATCTGCTATTCACAAGTACGGCAAACATTTGGTGCAGTAGCGGATAACTTGGATAGCCTTGTTACTCATGTAGGTAAGCACAATCAATACGTACTTGTATTAGGTAGAGACCATGCTTATGATTCTTTAGGAGGTGTTTATGCTTATGATACTGCTTCAACGGCAACAGTAATACCAAATATTATTTTTAAAGTAACGGGTAAAGATACGGGCAGGTGGAAAGCTGTTTATTTCTTCAATAGTAGTGCAGCAGAAAGATTTGGTATAGAAGATAATACTGGTATTCAGAATAGAGATATAGATATGGGTAATTTCTCTCTTTCTGCCCATAATGCAAGTGATATAGTATGGCAAAGTGGTAGTGATGCAAACCCAAGTGCAGGATTTGAAACAACCATAGACGGGGATGATCCACCAAACCATGCATCAACAATGTATTCATATAATGCAGGCGGCGATGTTACTCAATTAAGAGTTCATTCAGGCAATATTACCATTACCAATGATGCAGGTACATACCCTACTCTAACAAATGCGTATCTACCCGTTTCTGTAAATGGGAATTTCGCAGACAATACTGGTAATATAACAGTAAGTGGTAGTGGTGGTGGGATAGGGGCGGTTTACGCAGGGACAGGATTAACTAAAGATAATGATAGCACGTTAAGCTTAACTATTCCTGTTGCTATAAGTAGCGGGGGTACAAATAATGCTTCTATTTCAGTAACAAATCAGAATTTAATAATAGCAGATGGCACTAAATTAATAGGGCTTGTAAAAGGCACAAACGGGCAACATCTTATAGTTAATGGTTCTGGTAATTTAGCATGGGTAGATACAACGGCGGCAGGTGGTGGTGGAACGGTAACAAGTATTGCAACTACTTCACCAATAGCAGGCGGTACAATAACTAATACCGGAACTATATCTTTAGATACAACAACAGCAAGCG
>Ga0137463_1000040_pt1 | contig 57679 bp, 62 predicted proteins | sample EasRivERMGT800_2_FD_102333 | JGI IMG/M metagenome (GOLD analysis project Ga0137463, IMG submission 102333) | Soil microbial communities from meander-bound floodplain in the East River, Colorado, USA - East River MetaG ERMGT800_2 | ecosystem: Environmental > Terrestrial > Soil > Floodplain ...
CACTGACGACAACCAGCGGCCTTGCACTACCGCCGGCCGGCATCAGTACCTACCTGACCAATCCCAATTTTCAATTCGATTTCTGAATTCGGCGGTGACGACCCACGGCACGACGCGGAGATTGCAGGGCGGCACTCTCTCAACGTCGGCCGTGGAATCGACGCCACGTCGCCGGACGCTACCTATCCGGCCATTTCCAGAGCCACGCTGAACGCTTTGGCCTTGAAGTCGGCTCCGTTGCCGTCCACCTTCGACAACATGGCTTGCTCGCGGTGTTCCAGGTCGATCGGCTTCCGTTTCCCGCGAGTCGGGCCGTCGTGGTCCACGGACTCGCTGACAGCGTTATACAGAGCCCACCAACTCCCCTTGATGCTGGGAATGGTCTGGCGGCTGTTCCTGAAGTTCGCACGGACGGCCGCGACTTTGTTTTCCCGGATCGACTTCGATCGGCCTTCCTCTTTCACGGTCGGGAAGAGCGCCTCGATGTACTGCTTCGCCTGATCGGGAGAATACCGGCAGGTTGCCAGCGTGCGAGCCTTGTCGCGGAACAGCGTGAATTTCTCATCGAATTGCGACAGGTACTTTTTGGCGAATTCCAACTTGTCAGCGACTCCGCTCGTGTGGCGGAAACCGATATCGCCGGACGTGGCAATTCGGAGAGTATTGGCACAGACAACCCGGACGCTCGTGGGAATCGCGTGAATCGATGCAGAGCCGTCGTGGGAAGTCGAGAACAGAACATACCGGAGAGTCGAGTCTCCCTCTGCGATCGTGTCCACGGACGGCAGGCGAGCCAGGAGCCACACGATACGGCCGCCACGGAGAGCGCCAGCGGACTCGTATTTCATCACGCCGTCTTGCAGGAGCCCATCCAGGAACGCGAACGACTCCCGGTTTTGCACGACTTGGTAGCGGCTCCCGACAACGCCGAGCACGGCTCCCGTGTCCATCCTGACTGTGGCGTAGAAGTCCGGCACGGTTTCGCCGGCCAGCGTTTTGAGCGGGGAGCGGGTAACTGACCAGTCCAGGTGAGCGGCTGCGATCGCTTCCTCACTGGTGGGAGCATGATCCAAGACGGTCCCGAGGCCGTGCCATGCCGGCTTGAGTGCGAATGCGGCCTCGGTGACTGATCGGCCGTTGACGTTGACGGAAGAGATTTCGTGGGCCATGATTGAGTCGTTGCCTTTCTTGAACTCGTGACGGGTTACAGATTGGTTACCGGCTGACCTCCCGTTCCCGCGAGAGGCCAGCCCTTTTCATTTGTGCCGGGTCTACTCGTCGTCGGAATCGTCGTCCGCCACGTCCTTCACGGTCCGGACTCCGCCACGAATCTTGACCTCGACTGCTTTGACGCCGCACGGCTTGAACGCGACGGTTCGCGGGTTGCCGGCGGCGTCCACGAAGTTGTTATTCACAACCACCGTGCGGCCAGTTCCCTTCATCACGAACGAATTGCCAATCCCGAGCCGGTTGATAATTTTTTGCTCGATTCCGTCAGCCTCTGCGTAGAGCCGCTTGGCTTCATCCCGCTTGCGTTCCCAGTCCATCGCCAAAAGCGTGAGCGCCGCGAAGTTCAGTTTCTTGCCGTTGCCGGAGTGACCGTTCCCATTCCCGCCGGCCTTGCCGCTGATTCGATTCTTGCCGGAGCCATTCCCTTTGTGACGACCGTTCCCGTTCGTTGTCGTGAGCATCTCTAGAGTCCTTCAAATCTAGGTGGTGGTTGTGGTGGAAGTGACAGTTACGCTTTCGCAGTCGCCGAGATTTCGTTGCAGTCAATCGCCAGCCTTCGTCCCTTCTCCGTCAGGCTGACGCGATGGTGAGTCACGGAAATCAAATCGCTGGCGAGCATCAACCCGCGAAGATCGGTCCACAGTTGCATGTCCATTCCGAGCGCCAGATAGAGCGTCGATTCGGCACAGTCCGAGTGATGATGCGTTGCCGTTTCGAGCGTCGTCACGATTGCGTGGATGTACGACAGGATCTTTTCGCGAGTGAGCATTCCGGGACGCCTTTCAATCGAGTTGATCGGGTTGCCGAGAACCGGCCGGCGGATCAGTTGCCGGCCGGGTCCGCTGACTGCCTACAGACCTTTCGGGACTACACCGGCTTCAATCACTTGAATGTGGTCCGCATAAATCTCGGTGCAGCCCATCGGATCTTTGAAGCTCTCCAGGACAACCAGTACCCGACCGTCCGAAAGCCGCAGCGACTTCTCACCACGGTCGTGCATGGCCGCGATAATCTGATCTTCGAGTGCTCCCATTTCGCCATACAGGTTTTGCGCCTTTTCCTTGGCGGCTTCCCATTCGAGGATCGCTCGCTGAACGGCGGCCTTGCGGCGTCCCTCTGTGATGCGTTCAGCCTTGCCGGCGGGAGAGTTGCATTCGCCGCTGTCGGTATCGTCAAAGTCGCTGACGGTGATTGACTGGCGAGCCTGACGGGTAGCCTGACGGCTGGTCTGGCGGGTCCGGCGGCTGGTGCTGTGGCGGGAAGTGACTGGCGATTCGAGTGTGGCAGCAGCATTGACCATTGTGGAGATCCTTGTGCAAGTGGTTTCGGTTTCGATTCAATCACTCTCAACAATGTAAACGATACTATTCCGACAATTTGTCGTCAATAGGTAAACGACAAATTGTCATAAATTTTGGGAAATAAAAAAAGACCGCCTATTTCAGCGGAAAATCAGGGACCAGGTCACGGAGATTCGCCAAATCGAGAGCAATGGCGATTTTCTCCCACTGCTTAAATGGCGGCTGACGGGTTCCCTTGATGTACAGATTCAGTACATCGACAGACACGTTAATCCGGTCTGCAAATTCTGCCGTTGTGAAACCAGCACGGATCATCAACTGTTCCAGGTGCTGGCCAAATTTGCCGGCCGGCTTTTTCTTAATCTTGCTCGGTTGCCCTTCCCGCTTCCTGCCCACCGTCGCTACTCCATTCGCTCGCCCGGCCGTGTTCCTGCCCCTTGTCATCGTTCCTGCTGGCATCGCTCCGTCTCCTCGCTCTCGGGCCTTGTCCCTGCTGACTGTGGAACGCCCGTTGGCCCAGGCGACGATTAACGCTGCGTAATGATACCGCCAGAAAGGCAGGGCGTCGAGATTAGGGATCGGCGGACGAGCGGGAGCGCTACGGGACGGCCGGAATCCTTCATCCCTTGTGGCCGTGACGATGTGCGACACTCCGGCGGTCAATCACTTGAGCATCAAGATCATGACCATGTGGTCCGATCCGGTTCGAATTTTGATATTTCGTCCTTGCATCCCATTGTAAAGCGGACGGCAGACGCTAAACCAGTCGTGACGGTTTGTAAGGGCATAATCGAGGCATCGTCCCGAGATGCGAGTCGGACAAATAGGCTTGATCACCGAATCCTCAGGCACTCCGTGGGCCATTACGTCATTCGGTTCTGCATTCAGGTCGCCAAACAGAACAAAATCTCTGCCGGATGCGATTAGGCCGTCGTACATGGCCGCGACAACCCGCCCATTGTTCCCCGACGGTGCATGCCAAAAGCAGAATTGCATCAAACCGTTTGATCCTCGAATCGGCACAGATTTGGGCACTCGGTCAGCATTCGGTATTGGGTTCACCAAGCCACACCAACCGTCGTCGATCGGGCAATTCGTGAACAGTCTGGAAGCACCGTTCTGATAATGGGCATAACAAAGCGTGCCGCCGCCTGGTTCGCCCCGTCCGAGCAGTGAATATTGGCTGTCAGGATGCGTGGCCTCGACCTCGCAAAAGAACACATAAGGCGCCGACACCGTCAAGTCCTCCGCGAGAGAAGCCTTGTTCCTATACTTTTCGGCATCTCGTTCGGCATCTGCTAACTCCCTCCTTAGTCTCGCTTCGGCACGCGCCTCTCTATTAAAGTTAAGATTCGGATACCGCCTCTCTTGATATTCGGCTTGCCGTAATGCTTCACGGGTAAGCGGTTTCGGTAGGGCTTGGCCCGCGTAAAATTGAGCAAGGATGGTCAGAGCCCTCAACTCGCGTTCCACACGCCGTATAGCACGATCTGCCATCTCTTGCGCGTTTCGACCGATGTGCTCCGCGTTCCAAAACATTATTTTGGTTGGCATGGGCGGGACTCCGCGTTCCAGAGAATTCAGAGAGGAAGCTTATGGTACCGGCAGGTAAATATGGCATCAAGAATTTTGGAGGACGGGTAGCGGGGACACTTGCGTGTGGATCGCACTTTCGGCCGGGGGTCGGGATTTGACGTAAGTCTGATTTAATCGTGGGGCCTGGAATCGCAGCGGGAGGGCTGACGGGGCCAGACGAAAATGCAGATCGACAATACGGAGAGAACGATTCCGAAAACCCCGGAAGGCAGGCCCATCAGAAACCTGTCGATTAGCGGCAGGGAGTTGCCTGGGCTTGCGCCGGCTCGGGCGTCAATCAAAGTCACCGCAAAGGCAAACCAGCAGAACAGCGTTGCCGGCACCAGCACACTGAGCAGCAGAATTCTGGTCAGCTTGATTCCAGGAGATGATTGCCGTTTGTCCATCCCCAAATTGTACCCGCCAGTGCAAACAAAAACCCCGCCGAATCAGTCCAGCGGGGTTCGTCGCTTCTGGCCTCAATTCTCGTTTAGCATCACGGTCGCTCGGCCTCTGGTTCGACTGCCTTTAGTCTCGTGATGACAATCTCTCCGCCACCAACCTGACCCGCCTCGATCATCGCCCTGGCTGTCGCGTGAATCTGGTCCTTCTTCTGATCAAATGCCCGGATCGCTTTCTCCGGGTCGTTCTTACCCGGCGTCAGGGAATCGAACGTGATGACGCATTTGACAGGCTTGCCGTAGACAGCGGCCTCGAACAGTAGGTAATCGCCGTCCATTGGATCGGTCGGCGGGGAGTCGGGAAAGGTGATGTGCATGATGAAGTATGTTCTCGTCGTCCTCGGGATCGGCCTCTGAATTGTACGACCGTTCCGCACAAGCCGCCGTTCCTGCGCATTTTAACGCAGGCTTGCTGATAGATCGATCAGCATTCTTACCAGTCGTTTATGCGATTCGAGTTCATGAATCCTGGAGCCGGCGAATGACGATAGAAATGTTGAGGGAAAGTAGCGTTCCGGAACGGATTCCGACGAATCGCTGACGTTCCCGACGTTCAATCAGCCTCCACGAGACTGGGGAGTTGGGGCCGTGGCAAAAACAGAAAAGTGGATCATCTGCGTACTCTTATTCTACGTTTTCAGCGGCTGCTGCTCTGGCACGGGCTGCTGTCGAAATGGCTCGTGTCGAACCGATCCCAGCCAGCCCGCTTATCAACAGGCGGATCGACAGGACAAACAGCCGGCCGTGACTTCGGCCGAATACCGGGCTCCGCAGGCCGAGTAGCAAATTCGTAGGCCGAAGCTTTCGTCGGTCAAACGCGATGGAGTCGCAATGCTCACAGCCGCTCACGCTGATTCTGGCGGGCACTTAAACTCAAGCTCCATCGGCCACTTCCTTGGTATACTGGCGGCATGAGCGACGGGCCAACATTTCGCCTTGTGGCAGTTAATCCGGAAGGAAGCCGCACTGTTGTTGGAACCCGGCTGACGGAAGCCCAAGCTAAGGCCATCATCGAATTGCTGTCACAGGGGAATGTCGCCTCGCAGATTGTCGTCGAATCTGAGCAGTCCTGGAAATGACAGCAGCCCTTCTGCCGGCTTCCGAGTTGGATAGAATCCCGGCATGAGCATCGTCCTGCCCGCCCTGGCCGTCGCGTTCGCAGCCTTCTGCGTCTGGCTGGCGGTGCGGATCGTGAATCGACGCGAGCGGTGGGCGAAGCGGACGGCGGTCGGCTTGGCGGTAGTTTTAGTTCTGTACCCACTCAGCGCCGGACCAGCGACCTGGATACTTCATCACTGCGACTTACCGAAGCCAGCGTTTCGTTTCATTCTGAAGCTCTACGGCCCATTGGGATTGTTTGAAGCCCACTCGCCATCTCCTGTTCGGAATGCATTGGCGGCGTATCAGGGATTCTTCGTCAACCTCGGCGGACCATCTCGGCTCTAGGCATTGAACGGTATATTTTGTTCTCCGACTTCCGTCGCCACTCCAGACATTCCGCCGATGCCGAAACTCACCCCGAATAATCTCGCCCCTCTGGCGTCCCGCGTCCGCCTGGAGGTCGATAAGGCTACAGCCCCGCCGGCAACGGTGGAGGAAGTCCGCGAACGTCGCCGGGCTCGGCTGACAGCACAGTCGCCACGGCAAGCAGTCCTGTATGTATTCGGTCCGATGCAGCGGTTGGGGCTCGAATTCTTTCCGCACTTTTCAATGGTCCTGAACGACGATGAGACGATAGCGATCGGCACGACACCGGAAGTCAATTCAATCGAGAGAATGCTGACGAGGGATCTGGCGAAGTTCGCGGCGAGCGAGGGATTCGATCTGGTCGTGGCGTTCATCGGCGGCAGTTCGACCAAGGCTGCTGACCTGAAACCGGATGCCGATCTGCGGGCGTGCTTTGATCGGGCGAGGAAGGTGGCAGAGGAAGCCGGGCTGACAAAGCTCTGGTATTTCTGAAACCGCCAAAACTGGCGGCCGGAGCAACCAGTCGCTTCAGGCTAACATAGTTGACCCAGAATTATTGGAAAGGCCCCCAATGGCTTTGACTGACTCCCGGTTTGTTTCGCGATTGACACTAATCGTTGCCTGGATTTTACCGTTTCCGATCTTCTCGTTTGCGGTTGTCGTTTCGCATTTCATGAAACCGGAAATTCATGACATCCAGATTATCCCGGCGCTTTTCACAATCGGTCAAGGCTTTATCCCAATGATCGGCGTCATCCTGTCGCACTATTTCCCGTCGGATGATGCTGACGAGACGCGACAGGATCGCCCAATGACTCCGCCACACTTTTGGATTGCCTTCAGTCTGATCGCATTCTTTGATGCGGTCGCCATTGTGGTGTTCTTCGCAACCGTAATTTTTGCCGACTATTCAAGTATTGAAATTAAACCGGAGTCATTTGAGGCGAGACTCTCGGATTGTATGCGATACGTGATTTACTTCTCGTTGGTCCCGTTGACTCCAATCAACTTCATCTTTTCGAAGTTGAAGAAGTGACGGTTTCGCGACCTGATCCCATTACTTTATGGCTGCTTGCTGTGATCGACAATTAACCCCTCGATGCGAGCCGATATTTGATTGCAGATGGTTGCCGCTTTCGAGATAGCTGCACCCGTCTGTAGTGATAGTTTGTCGCCGCCATGAGGGCTGTCGTTCGCATCGACAAATCGTATTCCATCAGGCAATGCACCAAGCGTCCCTAGGGAGGCGTCGTCGATTGGATACCATTTTGCCGATGACTTTGGATTTTTAGCCGCCTGCAATTTTACGGAGAGATCCACCGCAGTGACCTTTTTGTCTTCGGTCCGCAATCCGATTGTAATGAAAACTCGCCACGCATAATTTGCATTGCTGCGCCGTTCGTGTTGCCATTCCGTCCAAAGCGACAGTCTGTCAGTGCCTTCCGTTTTGTGGCCTTCGATTGACAGTTTCGCATTTTTGGAAATATCCCGCTCCACGGCCAACTCAATCGCCGATAGATCGGGCACTCCGTTTCGCTTGAATCGCGAATCCAGTTCCGCAATCCCGATTCCAGTTGCCGAAGTCACGTAACATTCCTGCACTGTTAATACCGATCGAACCAGATTCGGATAAACGCGATCGAATGTCTTCTTCAGGAATTGAACGCCAGCATATTGGGCAGTCGAGCGGCAACAGCTTATGACCACTACGGGGCGAAACCTTGAGTTTACATTGCGGTCAGTAGGTTCCCACAGAAGTTCGATCTCTGGCATGGATTGTGAACGCATCCATTTTGCGTAGATGCTTTCAAGCTGGTCGATCAAGTCATTGAAATCAGTTTCAAAAAAGAGCGGATCTGTTACTTCAGGATCAATCGAATCCTTGAGGAATGCGAAGTCCGACTTCCGAGTATCGATCCATTTCGACAACTCTGAGCCGGCCTGTGTGTACCAATCCACGGCGAAGCCGCTGAATAGGTCGACTTGCCCATTTGCCGACAGGAACGTGTATGCAGCGGCTTGATCGTATCGGCTCAGATCAGGATCGACGGGCTGTCCGGCATTGCGATGCGTCGGAATGGGGGACGTCTCCAGCGTGTACGTGCGAGAACCCGGCTGTCGAACGCGCAATGGATTCTGAGGTGCGAAGTCCCAAATAAAAACGCCGTCTCCGGGAGCCAGTGTTTCCGATCGCCAGTATGCATCTTCAAATTGGTACTCAAACGTAACATTGCGATCCGTTCGATTAAAAATATTGGCACACTTTGCGATCGGCTGTCGTTGTGTTGACTCCCTCACAGTTCGCTGAGGAATGGCGATCTTTCGTCGCCCTGCCCGTCGCTGGCCACAGAACGCGGGACTAGACAATGCCAGGATAAGAACCATCAAGAGAGCTGCCCGCATTGGAATCTTTCGCGCTTCGAGACCCGTTGAAGTGGCCCAGAGACGTCGATGTTAAGCCGAACCGGTGCTTTGCGGCATTCATCGAGTTCTGAGACGGCTGGATGCCTTCGATTCTACTGACTGGCGCTTTCAGCGGTCAAATACCCTCTTGACTAACCGTCAATCTGTGCGATGATCCCGACGCTGAACTTCAAACCAAGGAGTCGCAAAATGCTGAAATCAAATCTGCTCGCTTCACTCCGCCGGACCCAACAGCGAATAGCCCTGCTATATCGGCTGCTCTCAAGGCTCGAAAATCGATTTTCTTTCGTCGGACATGGCGAAATCGATTTGTCCGCCAGAGAAGGAACCAAAGCCGCTTGGATCAAAACCTTGTGCGCGCTAGCAAGCCGGCGAGATTATCTGACTTACCGATTGTCGTCGGAATTCGGTGTTCGATGAAACGAAATATGGATTTGATTCGGGCACTCCTGTTCCAGTGGGAAAGCGGTGGACAGGATCTCACGGCCTTTTCCGAAGCGGAGCAAATTTACCATACCGCTCTGCTGATCGAGGCTGGCTATCTGATTGGTGAAATCATTCCCGGCGACACAGAAGATGGGTCCGGAGTCGTTGGCAACTGCGTCAGCCGACTCTCATGGGCGGGTCACGATTTTATAGACTCGGCTCGCAGCCAGAGTGTTTGGGAAAAGGTCAAAGCAGCTCTTTCGGGCACGGCCGGGACGGCCGGAATTGAAACCGTGAAGATGCTACTTTTGAAGTTTGTCGCCTTAAAGGTCGGGCTCGACTCCGGCGTTCAGCCGTAGCCTCAGCTCCGCCAGCAGTTTCTGCGAAGTGATCGGCACCGTCACTTCCCGCCCATTCCCACCGGCGGCGGCAACAGCTCCCGATAATCCCGCAATCCCAACGCCCGGCCGATCTTCTCCAGATCCTTGAACTTCGGCGAACCCTCACCCCTCAGCCACACGTCCACTCCCCGGGCTCCGATCGGCACGCCGGCTGCACTGATCCGCTCTGCCACGTCCTTTGACGACCATTCCCGATCGGCCATGATCTTCCGCAGGTGCAGGGCAAATCGCTCCGGCAGATCGCGAGCGTCCTTCGCTTTGATTTCCGTGCGTTGTCGCGGCACTGCACTTCCCTGGCTGGCATTCCGTTGCTCGCCAGCTTTCGCCGGGCTGGCGGGTTTCGACGTGTAAGAGTTTCTTACACAGGGGAGATTAACGCGCCGCCTCCTGCTCGGCAATGCCGTGGCCTGACGTGCGGACGGTCCCGATTCCCGCTGTTTGGCTGTCGCCATTTTTGCCATCTCCCCGCCGGCCAGTGATCCAGCCGGCGCCGGATTGCGTTTGTAAGACTTACTGACATTCAGTACGATGCCGGGAACGTCTCGGATCACGGAATCGTAATGCGCGTGAATGTCATAAAGTCTTACAATCAGTCCGTCAACTCCAGGAAGGGGAAACCATGCTTGCGATTCATCAGGAGAGAAGTGCTGCTCCGGCTCCAAAGTCGCTTTTGGAAACCGTCAAAGCGTATCTCGCGATGCTCCGGACTCCACAGGTGGGGATCAGCCACGAGGCCCGGCTCGCTCTCCGCCAGCATCACGTTGCGGAGTTGCAGGCTGCCGTCGATCGGGAAGAGAGGCAGGGATCGGCGAGTCAGCCGGCCGGCGGGGAAGTTAGCAATCGCTGTGGTTCAACTCTCGTCGAAGCCATGATCGCAATGATGGTCGCTCTTATCGGTCTGGTTGCCGTCGTGTCGCTGTTCGTCCTGGCTTCCATGCGTTCAACTGAAGCCGCAAAGCTGACAAAGGGGACCAATCTGCGGCACAGTGCGGAGGGCTGGATCGGGATTCATCCCTGGATCATCCACAACCCGGACCAAGCCGCTGACCCGGCGGTGCATTTCAGTGAGAATTTCGTTTTCGATCCGTTGGGCTATGCTGTCTTGGCGACACAGGCTCCTGCCCTGGCGGCAACGTTCGGCAATGACGGGGCTGGAAATGCAACCGGGAGTCTGAAGCGTTACAGAGGCACCTGGACAAAAGAGGGACTGGCGGAAACGCTGGTTGCCTCACAGGATAGCTGGAACTTGCAATTCGAGGCGTTCGGAGCGAACCCCCAGCCGACACAGATCGATGTGCCGGGACTCTCCCCGTTCGCTCTCCCGAGCCGGCCAGCATGCCGAGTGCTGATGCTCAATCAAGCCGGGACCGGCAGTCAGGTCAGGACTCCCACGGCCATCAACGGCAATACCGTTGCGTGGGCCGATCCTCTCCCGCCGGCATTCACGCCAAGCAAGGTCAGGGTTGAACTCCAGGACCGGCGATACACATGGCTCCTGACAGTTCGGCAGGATCGAATTGGAGATTCGACGGCTGACGTTGTGGTGTTTTTCAATCGGGCGCTCTCGCCACAAGATGAGCTACTGCTGCCGGCGACGATCTGGGCGGGGAAGGAAGTGAATGGCAAGTTCGTTCCGGGAAAGATCACAGTCACCAGCCCGGCGGCGGCAATCCGTAAAGGGAGTTTCATTTTCGACGCTGACAATTGCTGGTGGTATTCCGTCCAGAACGCCCACGACAACGGCGACGGAACGTGCAACGTCGTGACGGAGTTTCCGCCGGCGTTTGATAGCCCGGCGGCTGGAGGACATCTGATGATGATGAGTGGGATCGTTGGGGTGTTTCGGGGGAGCCCGTTTTAGGGGCAGTGATCGACTGCCGCATTCCTGAAAGTGACACACGCCGCCTACGTTTGCTCACTCCTATCAGTCAGTTTCTTTTATACCACTATGGACTTCAATACCGAGTTCCTTGAATCTTCTTGCAACGAAGAGTGCCTTTTGTCGCTCAGACGGGCTCCACTTCAACTCGATCGTGACCGTCGTAGTAAAATCGGACGTTTCTCGAAAATTAAGCGGCGACTGGCCTTGCACGTCTGCTTCGAACCCAAGCAACTCAGGTACATGTGTCCGTTTGTTGAGTTCATTGAAGGCGAATTTTACGACGTTACCCAAGGCAGTCTCCAGCGGATGCCCGGGCGACCTCAGCCGACCAGTAATTTGATCAGGCCGCGAATACTGGTTACGAAAGTAAACTGAACAGAACTTTTCGTCGCGAAGGATGTGTTGGTCCGGAAGCTTAATAATCCGTCTATTTGTGACTAATAGGTCGTCGATGCGTTCTGGTGGTGACTCATCATCGAGCTTTGTCCTTTGAATTCCCAGGCGAACAATCTGGTTAGCTCCAGCCGCCGCGACCTGTTGCACGAGTGGCGACGCAACGCCCGACTCGATAAAGGATCGGATGTCAGTCGCATTGATTGAGTACCGCATTTCTTTGAGCCTGAGGAAAAAGTCCTCAAGGACAACCCTCGTGAGAATGTCGTTTTCAAAGGCGGCTGAGCTTGGGAGACTGCAAAGGATCTCGCCACCTGAACACAGATCTGGGATCGTCTGAAGCTTCAAGAATTGCTCTGCTGCCAACTTCTGGCTCGTGGTACTGAACGTTCCCTTTCCCGCATAGAGCGCTTTGTCAGTCAAGAGAAAACCGACCCCGCATCCGCCGAAGATCGACGAATCGTACAGCACCAGAGGTCGTTCAGACGTCCCATCGTATTGAGCAAAAGAAGCCCTCGCCGCTGCGATCTTGGCTTGCAGTTGCGGGTCAAGGACATTTCCCACGATTGGATAGAGGCGCTTAAATGGCCAGCCGGTGTCGCTTCCGCGAAGTGCCGACCAATAGGAGTCGCTGAAATGTGCGATCGGATTGTGATTGAGCGGGCGCATGGAACTCAAGGCGAAAAAGATGGTGAATGACGGTCACTCGATGCGAAGCGTTCTGTGGTTCGCATCCGACAACGGCGGCATAAGTAACTGTCAGGACACTGGAATGCTCCTGGTGCCATAGGCGGCCCAGGAGGGCTTTCTGCATAATTTCAATCCGGCTCAAATTGCTAAAGCGACGAGATCTCGGACAACTCGACCTACGTTGTTCGCCGCAGGAGGCCGAATCTTGGCACTGCGTCATCCCGAATCGACCTTGGGCTTTAGGCACTCCCACCTGACGCATTCTCTTGCGGCGAATCAGCCGGCCGGCGGACCGCATCTCTCTTGGACAACTCCGCGATTCCCTTCGGAGTCAGCACCCATGCTGGTACCGGATGAGACTCGCCACGATCGCGGAACGCAAAAACATCTGCCTTCACGACAGTCGTTAATTGAATCAGGTTTAGACCAAGGAACTGAATTTTGATTTTATAGAACCCAGCGTCGGAAATCGTAAATCTCAATTTGTCTCTATCGCTTCGTTCCCTGATGCTCGTACAGTCAGGGCTTTTTAGAATCATTGCTGTAAGCCGATCCTGAATACGAGATTCAGGCAGGGGAGAAAATAGATTCCTGGCGAGAGGAAGAAATATTTCGCCCCATGTCATTGCACACCTCCCGATGACCTTGGCTCCTTCCTCAGTGAAGTGATATTCAACATCAACGGAATCGTCACCGAATGCATAACTGCTTTCCGTTAGGTCGAAATCGTTAACCGTCTGGCGGAGCTTGGTATTGTCCAGAACCGTAGCGTCGTATTTTTCTTGCAATGACACCAACTTGGCGAGCAACTCTGGGCTGCTAACATCGGCACGGACCCACCCAACTGCCGGATGCGTTGAAATGGCGTGCAGCAGGCCGATGACGACTTGTGACTTCAACTCGTCGGCGGTCCGCCAGTATTTGCAGTGATGAATCTCAACTCGTTTTCGGAATATGTCCAATTTTGCCCGTGCGGCGGCGTCCATCTCCGACTTGCCAGCCGGAATCAAATCCGGTGAGCCATGCAGAAATGCAAGGACTGACTTGCCCTGTTGAACAGCGTAATCGTATTCGCGTTCCGTGTAGCTGATGCCGGCTGCGTCAGTTGAACCATAACGGCCACCGACGATCAGTACGTAATAATCAGACTCGCGAATGACCCGTTCAATAATTGCCGACGGAGTGAAATCGGACGCCGGAAACATCTCCATGCCGGCAGGAAAATGGTTCATTTCAAGAATTGCGTCGAGCGCCGCACGTCGCTCATCAATGAGGTCACGGAATGTTGAGCTGACGAAAATTTGGAATCGCGGTGAAGCCATTGGGAGATCCGTGCTTGGCCTGAATATGATGAAAGAGCAGTATCACGAGTGCTCATCGTGCGGCATCAGACTGGGATGAACTAATCGAACTCACGTCACCAATTCGTCATCGTCCGGGAACGCTTCGAGAAGGCGGATCGTCCTTTCGTGATCGGACAGCGGACTCCATACCTTGCCAGCTAGGGCATTCGTTTTCAGTTCGTTGTCAATAAATTCACGCATCAGGCTACGTTTCAGACTGGGATGAGCTTCCTTGTGTCCACCGTCAACAATGAGTTTCTGCCCCTTCCGAGTCCAGACATCTCTGAGCCAGCCATCGAGCGTACTGGCCGGCATGGGCTTGCGTGATCGCAGGTACGCCGCGTAGCTCGTGGCATAGGTGTAATTCGGTCCAATGACTCGGAAGCCGGACGGCCGGGCGTCCTTGCTGTACTTGAAAACTCGATAGTCCTTCGGATTGGTCAGGGACACGCAGAGTACATGATCCGGTCCCACGGCACCGTCAGGCCATTCGAAATCGTCGTTGTCCAAAAACGTAACTTCAGACTCGACTGATCCTGCGAAACCGTCGTCGCGAGGATCTGCGTCGATGAATACGTGGTATTGAAACTCTGGATCGTGAATGAGGTACATTGGGCCCACCTCGGAATTGATTTCAGAAAGCGCCGCGCCGTTATCAGGCTTTTGCTGAGTCTATCGCAGTTCACGAACTCATTCGAGCCCACTTCGCTGGCTTCCTCGTCCCGCCTCCACCACAATGATCACTGGCAGTTCCCAGCCGAGAGCCAATCGACCCAAGGGCCAGCGTCATGCCGAAGCTCAAATGCGACTGTGGGAAGGTGTACACGCTCACTGACGACATGCTCCGCGTGCGAGCCGGCAAGCTCTTTACGTGCAGTTACTGCGGGAAGTCCCGGAAGCTCCCGCCGCTTGCGAGCGCCAGTCAGGCAGTAGCCACTCCGGAATCGGAGCCAGAACTGCCTCCGCTCGTCCGGAAATCAACATTCGTTCCGTTTCAGCCAGGTCAAGGTGCTCCGCCGTCTGCATTCGGCACGCCTGTTCAAAGCGTCGGCTTCGAATGCCCATTCTGCCACTCCCGAAATCCGCCGATCGTACACAGCAAAGTTTCCACGGCCGGGTGGGTGATCTTCGTTCTGTTGCTGTTGTCGTGTTTTCCGCTTTGCATTATCGGATTGATGATGAAAGAGCAGTTCCGAGTGTGCGAATCGTGCGGGATCAAGCTGGGGTGAGCCATTGCTCACGCTGATGGACGTAGCGGAATGGGCTTTTTCGCCGTGATTGGCGTCGGTCGGCTGGGGTTCATTGACGATCTGATTCTCTAAATTCCAATCGTCTGAAGTTCGCGGTCTATCACCGACAGCAACTCGCCAGTGGAATTGACCTCTGTTCCGCCAGTTCCGAGTGGAAGTATTCCGTTCAGCATTTCTGCAAGCTCTGGTGAGTCCGCACGCGTCGGAAGGCCTCGAATTGCAGCCCATTTTAATTTTCTCTGGTGCGTGCTGTCGATGTCTCCATACGATTGAACCAAATCCGCGAACCTAGCAGTAAAGTCGTCTCCGGCTTCTTGAAGAGCAACCCTGACCTGCGGAAATCTTTCAATCATTGCCAACCAGGAAATCATGAGCGGAAATCCGGACGCACCCGAGACAGTCGCGACTCCTTCGTCGGACGCAGAGATTGCAAATAGACAAATCCTCTCAACAATGTGCTTCAGCACTCGCGGGGTCTTTGCAGTGGTAGTTGCAATTCTCTTCGAGCACCAATCTGGGATTCCAGCAACCACCGACTCGTTAAATCGTGAAGCGATGATCTTGCCGGCAGTTCGATTTTCCATGCCGGGCCATTTGGCATCGAGAAACCCCGAGATAACGCGCCTTACCGATGGGGTCGCCAATGGCGGCAGCGTCATGCGCATGTGAAACATCTTGTCGAGGTAGCTTTCAGGATCAAATCCGTCGACCCCATAGTGCGCAATCAGCGACTTGCGAGCGATTGCGGGGTCGAATGAGATTATGAACGTCGCCTTCGCGTTCGCCGACGTTAAGAATCGAATCGCTTCGAGCAGAGCGACCTGAGTGTGTGGTAGACATCGATCAATGTCGTCAATGAAAACCAATACTCGCTCCGCCCGCTGGTTTTCCTTGGCGTCATTTTCAATCATTGCGTCGACAAGTTCAGAAAACCGGTTAGCCATTTCATAAACGGGGTCGGGATCGGGAAGTTTGGCCTTCTCTCTATCCTCACTCAATGAATCAAAAAGTCCTTCGAGCAATTTCTCGACGGGTTCGGTAGCGAGTTCATAGAGTGATCCACCAGGAAGAGTGACGGCCGCGGTCTTGAATCCGAAGCTTATCCCGGCCTTGATCACAGAGGTCGCGGCCCGCATGAGCGCTTTTTTGTCAGACTTTTTCGTCTTGCCGATTCTGCGGACGATCGTCAACACGAGCGGCGTCAAGAGATCGGGGGCTCCGTATTGCCAAGGATTAATCCAAAGCGCCTTCGGCAATATTGACGGTGTCAGGCCGGGAACGTAGGTTCGCATCGCTGCTCTCGCGAGCAAATCCGTCTTTCCCCGGCCCCACGGCGCCTGCACAGCGAACACTGCACCGGCCGGAAGAATGGCCGCTCGATCCAGCAATATTGCCGCAAGGCTATCATGCCTGAGAAAATCTGAAGGAACGTCATTTGCTCGCTGTTCAAGCGATTCTTGCGTGATGAAGTCTGAGCGCCCAAAAAACTCGGACATTCTTGGCCTGCCGTTCGTAGAAATTGTTTACGCGCAGATCGTTGTCAGCAAGTAATTGCCGGCTCTGCATGAATCATTCAGCATGCCGCATCGCGGCGAACAGTTCATCCGCCTTGATCCAGCCGGCGGCCGACAAATTGAACATCACTTCTGATTCGGGCTGTAGCAGTCCGTCTCCTTCGAGCTGATCGAGCGCCGCCCGGTATTTCGCTGCATCGCGACCCAGACCGAAATTCATTCGCTTACCGCCAACGCTGATCGAAAGTGCAGTATTGCCTCGGGTCAGGACTACCATGCCGTCCTGGTTGCCGTCGAATGCGGCCTTCAACAAGATATCAATGGCTTCTGGCGACAGTTGCGGATCATCGACCGGTCCGGTCACAAACTCTATTCGGACGCCGCTTTCGACGCTCGACGAATCGACCTCAGGAAAGACGGCCCGCGCGACCATATCAACCACTGTGTTTCGGTGCAACTTTAGCTCGTTTTCCGTGAAGCGCCGCGTGAACGGAACCTTTGAATGGGCGTCCGTGTGGCAGGTCAGGCAAATCACGATCAGATTATCTTCGTCGTCAGTACCGCCCTTTGAGCGAAGGACGATGTGGTGAACCTGGAGATGTGTCGGCTTGAACCGCCGGCAGATACAGCATCGACGCCCACACTTCACCATCATCAGGTCAACGACATCGTCCGGAATCTCATCGGCATCGGACATCAATTCACCATGTAAGAATGGGGCTCAATGAGACACCGTATCCCGGATTGGTCGCCCGATCAATCATTGACGGCTGATCCGCCCTGCCAGGGCTCTAGGAGCCATCTCCCGACCGTGATTCGCGGTGATGATCTGCCCTGTGCCGGAATCGCCATTCCGATGGGAACGGGTTGCCAACCGGGATTGACGTTTCAGTCGGCACGCTGAATAAATTGAAGGCCACGTGATCCGGAAAAGCTTCAAAATCAACAGAGAGTGACTATGGACAGCCAAGACAGACTCTGGAACCCGGAGCAATTCCCAATTGAAATCCAGAGCTGGATTGAAGCTCTGAATTCCAGTCTCAAAGATTTCATTACGCGATTTGACGCCGCAAGGATGCCGACAAGGGATGTCCTGATGACTGAAATCATGGAACTGAAGGAATCAACTCCCAAAGACATGAACCGAGTCCTCTCTGTATTAGCTGAAATACATCAAGCGGCGGAGAAAACATCAGTGACGATCCGATGCGGGCCGGTCGGGGACGCTCTGTTTAATCAACAGCGAGTTGTGCAAATATTGTTGAGTAATCTTCGAGATGTTCAGTACGCTGACGGCGAAGCAATCCTCAATCGAGATGAAAAAACGATTCTGAACACAAGCGGATTAACCACTAAAGCCGACAGTATGCTGCATACGTCTATCGAGATTTTCCTGATGCTTGCCGCGAAAGCCTGGGCCGGCGACTGACCCCCGCGGCCCTGCCGCCGGCCGCGGTCATCAGACCTTGACGTTTTCGCTCGGCCGCGCCAATGATCCGCCCACATTCGGGTTTCTGCATAGCGGTCATGACGCTCTGTGGATCATGTGGCCCGGTCGCTGACTGGCGGTTTCCAATTCCCGCCGGCGCGACCGTGGCCAGACCCGACAAATTGAATTGGAACAATCATGGTGAAACCAGCGCAACGGCGTGCGCGTCCGCCGGTCAATTCCTGCGACGCTGAAGACGACCCGAATCGGGCGGCACTGACGCCAGCCGAGGAAGTTCAAACTGTCCGGTCAGCCGTCGGCGAGCTGCTGCTGTCGTCGATGAAGTTGCTCGATGTCGTTCATGATCGAGATCCGACCGTACCGCCGGGAGAAATGATTCTCCGGCGTGTTTGCTCCAGCGACTACGCAAACGAGATTCTGAGCAAGCTGAAGCAAAACGACAAACTCATTTACAAGTCCCTGTCTGTGATTGACGAGCAGTGCAAATCGTCGTCTGATCTGCCGTTTCGGGTAAGTTCGTGGGAAGCGGGGAGCGCCCACGGTGCGGTGTACATGCTTGCCACAGAAATCCTTCATGCGATCGAAGTCTCTGCGGCGGGTGGCTGGGTGGTTACCAGGAAGGCGCTTCAGGGATTTCAGCCGATCGATGACGAGTCAGTCAGGACCACGACAGAGCGACTGGACCGGGAGGCGGCACGGTTTGCGGCGTCCATCGTAACGGCCGGCATCGTGCCGGTTGTTAGTGGGGACTCTCCTTCCAACGACCGAGACTGGTTTCATCCTGCCGGGGCAGAAGTCCCTGACGGTTTCAAAGTCGGGGGAATTGCCTGCGGCCCAGTAATCGGGAACATGACCGAACTCGGATTTGCAATGCACCCCAGTAAGGGCAGGCGAGAAGACAAAACCTATCAGAACTACATCAAAAGAGAATGCGTCAAGCCAAGACCAAGGTTATTCGTCAAAGATGCTGGAGCGGGACAGTTTGAGGCATTCTTTCGGTCCAATCGGGACGCGGACGCTGTCAGAGGAAAGATTGAGGTATTTCAAGTTGGCAAAGTGAAACGAATCCCAGCGAAGTCGAGCGAAGTCAAACGAAGCCAAGCGAAGCGAGCTTCAAAGAAAACCGACCGCTGACAGCCGGAAACGGCAATTCGCGATTGTCGCCCGCAGCATCACGACGCTAATAAGGGACCAACGAAACCACGTTGGTCCCTTATTTTTTTAGGAGAGCGTCCCATGTGCATGAGCGAATTGCTCACTGAACTCATCCGTAACGGATTGGAAGTTTCCGAAGCGAGAGTTCGATGGGCGATCAAAACAAAGAAAGTGACTCGACCGCGTGTCGATGGGTCGCTGCGGTTCGACTTTGGAGAAGAGAACGTCGCAGAGCTGGTCCAGCACTTCGGCAGCGACGGCCGAGAGACGAAGCAGGAAGAATTGGCGACGGCTTGAAAACAAAATCGCCCCGCGACGCTCGTAACGTCCGGGGCAGTGGTCAACTCTGTTTCGGAGAGATCGACAATGGGAATGTTACAAAATCAGCAGACTCAAAACAACACGACTCGTCGCCAGGGGCCGACTATTGGCTCGGTTACGGCTGGCGAGTTCATCATCACCCGTATTTCCTCAATTATCCGCGCCGATCACTGGAAGAAAGTGATGTCGATGCGTGTGGAACTTGTCGTAAAGGGAGCCAGCGCCACAATTCATATTGCTCCAGAGGATTTAACAACTTTCGAAAGATTCAAGCGAGCCGCGATAGCGAAGGGAATTTTTCTGGCGTCAAAAGCTCTCGCGGAGTCACACTGGAAAGACCGTCAACGAAAATGGGATGAGATGGTCACACGTGCTTGTCGAACACCGGTCGATGGTTGGGCGGAGCCGGCCTCGTGAGCACGAACGCCACAACACTTTCCCGGCAAAAGCCGCCACGTCGGAGAATTCAACCCGACAAGATTCCGGCGATGATCCGTTCTATGCCGCGATGGGTCGGTTGGCGGTGGGAGTGGAATGCCAAAGCGAAGAAATGGGACAAGCCGCCCATCTCGATAAAGACGCTTCGAAAAACCAGCAAAACAGATCCTGAAAGCTGGTCCACTTTCGACGATGCAATGGCTGCATGCAACGCAGGCAAGGTCGATGGGATCGGATTCTGTATTGCGAAAAAAAACGATACGCACGAGGCTGATGATGAACTCGTTGCCATCGACCTCGACAATTGCCTGGACGCAAAAACCGGCCGCCCGAATGAATGGGCGGCACACCTCCTCGAATTATTCTCTGACTCGTACGCCGAACGATCACCGAGCGGGCTTGGAATCAAGATTTTCATTCTCGGGAAGCTCGGGCCGGGGCTGAAAGAGAATGAAGCACGAGGCATCGAGCTACTGGGGGCAGGCTCATATTGCTGTATTACCGGCGGTCGTTGCCCCGATTCACCTTCAGAAATCGTCGATGCACAAGATCGGATTGACCATCTTCAACGCGACGTGGTGCAGGAAAAACCGAGAGCGATTACAAACGGCCAATTGAGTGACCGCGACATGGCGCTTGCCGCACTCGACGGCTTGGATGATTGGCGACGCGACGATTACAAATCGTGGATTCGCGTTGGCCAATGTTTGCATTCAATTGACACGTCGCTTTGTCCAGTGTGGGACTCGTGGTCGCGTGGTTCTGATAGGTACACAGAAGGTGCATGCGCTGAGAAGTGGCAAACTTTCAGTACGGCCGGAAGTGGCCTACGGATTGGCACGCTGATTTACTGGGCGAAAGAGGATGGATGGGTTCCGCCGAAACGGGAACATCACGCCGCAAACGGAACGGCCGCTCATTCTCAGAATGGAAGCTGTGACGCATGGCCAATTGGGGCAGTCGTTCGGCCGAAAGATCGGGACAACTTCGGAAAAGTCGTCTGTGACTTAGGCGACCAAGTTGAACTGCATTTTGACGGTGCTAAGGGATCGGCCCGCGTGAAGTTCAACAAGTCCGATTGCGTTTTGCTTGGCGGTTCCGCAGGCTCATCGCCAAAAAAGCCAATCCTGCGATTCTCCGTCCGGGAAATGTCGGTCGCTTATCCGACCCTTGACCCACCGATCATCGAAGGCTGGTTGAGAGTTCGAGAAATCCTGAACCTGATTTCAGTTTCCAAAATCGGAAAATCGTGGCTGGTCTATTACATCCTTCTCTGTCTCGCAACTGGCCGCTCGATCTTCGATCGCTTCGCCACGACAGCAGGCCCGGTCCTTTTGATCGACAACGAACTACCACCGCCGCTCTTGCCATTCCGAATTGCAACCGTGGCTGAAGCTCTGGGAATCACCCCTGACGAGTACATCGACAAGTTTCACGTTTGGTCGCTTCGTGCCAGTCCCCGTTCCATCTTCGATCTGGCAGGCGAATTCGCGGATGTGCCACCAGAGACCTATCAACTGATCGCCTTGGACGCCAAATACAAATCACTCGGACCTGACGCCGACGAAAATTCAAACGCCGATGAGGCCAGATTCTTCGCAGAAGCCGGGGCACTCGCCGAATCCACTCGATCCGCTTTAATGCTCGTGCACCACTCCACTAAGGGCTCTCAATCAGACAAGCGAGTCGTTGACGTAGGTTCCGGCGGGTCGTCCCAGGCCCGTGCCGCTGACACCCATCTGATCCTCCGAGAGCACGAGGAACCCGATTGCGTCGTGCTGGCGGCTGCCTTGCGGTCATTCGCTCCCGTGGATCCTCTTGGACTCCGTTGGCAGTTCCCGCTCTGGACCGCTGATGACAGCCTGGACGTTGGCCAACTGAAGGGAAATGCCACAAAGGCGGAAGAGAGCCAAAAGGGACGCGACGCCGAGGCGGATCAGGCAGTGCTCAGCGCCGTGGCAACTTGGGCAAGCCGGAGAGAGATACGAACTGCGACCGGGATGAATGAGGATCGTGTAAATCGAACACTCGCGAGGCTCATGGGTGGTGGATTCCTTGAACAAGATAAGCAGAACCGCAGAGGAAACGAATGTGAGGTTTTTCGAAAGTCGATCAAGGCGTTTTGACGTGGCACGCCGCATACGTGGAACGACGTGCCACGAGACGTGCCACGAGAGACCCACTGCCAGAGGGGGGGACGTGGCACGGTACGTCCCTAAAGGAAGGGACGTACCACGATGCCACGAACCCCCAGTTCCCTGGCACGTGGCACGTGGCACGGTTCGGTTAGGGATTTAAGTTTGGACAACAGGGTACGAATTTCAGTGACCAAAAGGTGACTCATGCAATCAGGCGACTCAATTGACGATTTCTTCGGTGATCAGACCGCCTCGGGTGAGTCAGCCGCTGCCAGTCGGCCACCGGATCAATCCCAGCCTCATCCGTCGTTTGACGAACAGGGCGACCCAGTAGAGCCTGACGATCCAGGGGACTCACTGGCCACGGTCCCGCCAGATCACCGCTTCATCGACAACCCGCTGACAGCCCGTGGCACGCCTCGCAAGATTGCCCCAAGGTGCTCGCCGACAGAACTTAACGAACGCGTCGAATGGTGCAGGGGATTGATCCGGCTAAATTTCTCAGCAGGCGACATAAAGCGTTTGTGTGCAAAGAAATGGAATCTAAAACGGAAGACGATTGCGGATTACATCTCCTACGCACGTCAACGCAATCGGAGCATCCTCGACGCCACCGAAGATCAAATGTTGGCGGATTCTCTCGCGTTTTGGTCCAAAAAACAGCAGCACTGTGAGGCGACGATCCAGCGTGAGCGGGAACTCCAGGCGAGGGCTGTCGGTACTCTCCAGGCCACCGAAAGGGAGATCGATCAGATTGAGGGCGAGCGGACCGCAGAGAATCCCCAAACGGAGCGACTCGAAATCTTGGAAATGCGAAAGAAAACTGCCGTCGCAATCATCGACCACGCACGCCGGGCAGTGTTCAGTGCGGAACAGGGCAGTCGGGATTCGCAGGACCGAATTGACCGGCTCAAGGGGAATTTTGCTCCGTTGAAGCTGGCTCGGGTGACAAAGGATGGCGCGGATGTTGATACGCCGGCGAATCCGGAGCCAGCAACGTTGGAGGATTGTGATCGCGAAATTGAGGAGTTGGCAAAGAGGTTACAGCAACGGGCGGCACAGGCATCGGCGAACTGATGGTATGGCGGCTGTTTCGGACAGCCGGGCCAATAAAAAAATATCGCTACCTCTACAAAGTGATACCAAGTAGGCAGGTTTTCAGGGCCCAAAATCAGGAACGATACTCGGCACCAGTTTCATGGATCGAAAAATGAACGCAACATCGACAGCACGACGGACCAAACCAAGCCGATCGGCACAATCGCCGGCACCGGTGATTTTCAATCCTGGCAAACAGACTCCACCCTCCTGCCTTCCGCTCTTAGCGGACCCTGACGCTCTCCTGGATGATCGAGCCGTCGCCGCCCTGCTCTGCTGTTCGACTCGGAAGGTTCGCCGGCTCTGCGACTCCGGCCGGTTCCCGCAACCATTCAATATCGGCAAGTCACGACGATGGAGGCGCGGGACAGTCGTCCATTTCAATCGCATGGCGGAACGGCTCGGGCGAGGAATTTCAGTTGAAGAGTTCGAGGAAATCATTGCCCGTGAATCACTCCAGTCTGCGCGCTGATCTGTTCAATCGACTTCCTGGAACGTAACTTACTCGACACACGGACGGATACAAACAGGCACGGATCGACAATGCGAGTCTTCAAACAAAAACGCCCAAAGGGCAAGGTGAAGCGGGATGATCCCGTGTTCACGCTTGAATTTCGCGATCACAATAAGCGCGTTCGGCGGTTCGCAGCGTTCCAGGACAAGGCAACGTCCGTTGAGCTGGGCCGGCGGATCACTAAGCTGATCGCGTTCAAGACGATGGGCGATTCGTTTGATGGCGAGATGGCGCGGTGGCTGAAGACGATGTCCCGTTCCCTTCGCGTGAGATTGGCTGCGATCGGATTGCTTCCGCAGACATCGATCGAAGCAGAGAAGCCGGTGTTCTGCGTGCGGTGCGCTGCGACTGGAGTCAGACTGGACACGGGAGAGAAATGCCAGTGCCCTGCAAATCATCTTGCCGACTTCGATGCCAGCCTGCGGAACAGTCGCTGCGTTGACGAGTACCGCACAACGAAGATCGCGAGAATCCGGCGCATCGTTGTCGGCTGTAAAATTCATGGTGTCAGTGGCTTTTCGGCCGAAGCTGTTGTGGATTTCATTGCGAAGATTCGTGACGCTGAAAACTTGAGTCCACAGACAGCGAACCATTTCACTCAGGCCGTGATGCAATTCACGAAATGGCTTGCCAAGGATCGAATGCCGAGCAATCCGCTTACTGGATTGAACATGTTGAACGTGAAGGTCGATCAGCGGCGATTGCGACGTGAGTTAGCCGAGGAAGAGATTGCCCGATTGCTCGTGGCCACTGATTCCGGGAAAACTCGCAGCAAAATCACCGGGCCGAATCGCGGTATGCTCTATCGGCTGGCGCTGGTGACCGGGCTTCGGGCTCACGAGCTGGGAACGCTAACGCCTGAATCGTTCAACCTGGATCAGTTACCGGCCGTCGTGACGGTCGAAGCGGCAAATGAGAAAGCTCGGCGGGGAGCCACACTGCCGCTGCCGGTAGACTTCGTGGAGCTACTTCGGGAATGGCTTGCCAGTCGCCCCCGCCGTCTACCGCTATGGCCCGGCCAGTGGTCTGAAAAGAGGCGCGGTGCGACCATGATGAAACATGACCTTTCAGTTGCCCGAAAGGTGTGGCTCCAGGAAGTCGAGAGCGATCCGGCGGAACTTGCGAGGCGAAAGGAATCAGACTTTTTGGCGTTCATTTCGTTCCGGAAGGAGCGTGCGGATTTTCACTCGCTCCGGCATACCTACCTGACTCGGGTCGGCCGAACGGGAGCAGCCCCGAAAGCGATTCAGAAACTTGGCCGACATTCGACGGTCCAACTTTCAGTCGGCACCTACGGACATGCCGAGCTTCGCGAGCTGGCCGTTGCGATCAACGCCCTGCCTGCTCTTCCGAAGCCAGTGGGCATCGGTCAACAGGAAGGCTCCGAAGCAAGATTACGATTTGAGGCGTCCCTTGAGGCGGCCGACATGTCTGGGGAAGTCATTGAATGTCACGCAATGTCACAAAACGGACCGGAAGCCCCATTCAGTATGCCCGAACGAAAACAGCCTCAAATCCCGGACAAATCACGGAATTCGAGGCTGTTTATTGAGCGGAGAGGGGGGGATTCGAACCCCCGAGAGGCTTGCACCCCTACTAGTTTTCGAGACTAGCACAATCGACCACTCTGTCACCTCTCCGGGGCGAAGTTTAACGATTCGCCGAGGGAAATGGCAAGGCAAATTCGCCGATCGTTTTGGACCCTGCTTCCCATCGAAATCTGTGAATTATTCGTCGTTTCCGAGCCGCAGCGGACGCGGGACACCGTTGGGTGGAAGAATGCCGTTGGCGTCGAGCGAGTTCATTTTCTCGGTCTCCCTGGCTTCGAATTCCGCATACGCTTCGAGCGTGTCGAATTCGATGACGGCACCAACGTTGTCGAACGGCAGGCTGGCTTTCAGCCCTCCCAGCGAGTCGCCATGGCGCTCGACGCATTTCCCCACCAGAAATCGCACTCCCTTGATCTCAGTCAAGGACACATTCTCCAGCACAAGGATCGCGGAGGCATCACCTTTTTCGTAGATCATCAGGACTTTTCCGGCGAACGGAGCTTCCGCGTCGGCCCGAGCCGATTTTTTGTCCTCCTTCTTGTCATGGTTCTTATCCTGGGCGTCGAGCCGGGTATTCAACGCGAGCAGTGCGGCGATCAGTGTCAGGCCGACTCCCGAAGTCAGCGCGGTCCAGCGATTCCAGTTCATGACGTCCCTCCGAAGGCAATACGAGTAATCTGGCAAAGATCAGGGGTATCCGGCGAACGCATTTTGCCCACCGACGCTCAGCACTGTATCCGGAACGGAAATTCGCTGCAGCGCGAGATTTCCGGGTGCATCCGTTAAGTGGGGGTCGAATATGCAGAATGACCGGCCCGGTGCCCGGCACACGGGATTCTCCAGAGGCGTAGCCGGCCGACCATTTCGCGCAGCGAGATGCCGTATTGTAGTCATCTCGGTCCTCCGAGATGGTCTCTGGGAATGGATCGCGGGGCTGGCGTCCGATCAGCGGAAGTCGTCAAATTCTGGCACGCAGCACTTCGCGAAGGCTTCGGCGCGGGCGCAGGAAGGTGGTTTGTGGCACACAGGATTCTCCGGTCGGGAGAGCCGGGAGACCATCTCGGAGGACCGAGATGACTACTTTACGAGACCCCGTCGGCCCGGCCCGTTGACGAATCCCGAATGACCTGCCACATTGGCATATTCCACTGACAATTACCGGATTTCTTGAGGTACATCGTGATGGCCAGCCCCGCCGAGTCGCACCCGCTCAACAAGTACAGTTCGCGCATCACCCAGCCCAGGGCCCAGGGAGCTTCACAGGCGATGCTCTACGGGACCGGCCTCACTGAAGCCGACATGCACAAGGCCCAGGTCGGAATTTCCAGCGTCTGGTACGAGGGCAATACCTGCAATATGCACCTCAATACGCTGGCCGACAGGGTCAAGGAGGGGGTTCAGGAATCCGGCCTGGTGGGGATGCGGTTCAACACGATCGGCGTCAGCGACGGCATTTCGATGGGAACCGATGGGATGTCGTACTCGCTGCAGTCGCGCGACCTGATCGCCGATTCAATCGAGACGGTCACCTGCGCCCAGTGGTACGATGCCAATATTTCGATTCCGGGCTGCGACAAGAATATGCCCGGCTGCATCATCGCGATGGCCCGGTTCAACCGCCCATCAATCATGGTCTACGGCGGCACGATCCGCGCCGGCTGCCTGGGGGATCGCAAACTCGACATCGTCTCGGCCTTCCAGGTTTACGGCGAATACATTGCCGGCAAGATCTCGGACGAAGAACGCCAGGCCGTCGTCCGCAAGAGCTGCCCCGGACCGGGAGCGTGTGGCGGAATGTACACGGCCAACACGATGGCCTCGGCGATCGAGGCACTCGGCATGTCGCTTCCCTACAGCTCGTCGATTCCCGCAGAGGATCCGCTCAAGCTGGGCGAATGTTTCGCCTCGGGCAAGGCGATTCGCACGCTGCTCGAACGGGACCTCAAGCCGCGCGACATCATGACCCGCAAGGCGTTTGAGAATGCGATGGTCACGGTGATGGCACTGGGGGGTTCGACCAACGCCGTGCTGCATCTGATTGCGATGGCCCGCGCCTGTGAGGTGCCGCTCACGATCGACGACTTCCAGTCGGTCAGTGACCGGATCCCGTTCATTGCCGACCTGAAGCCGAGCGGCAAGTTCGTCATGGAAGACCTGCACTACATCGGCGGCACGCCGGCCGTGCTCAAATACCTGCTCGAAAAGGGACTGCTCGACGGCTCGTGCCTGACGGTGACCGGCAAGACGCTGGCCCAGAACCTGGAACATCTGGAAGGACTTAAGGCCGGCCAGAAGATCATTCAGCCGATCGAAAAGCCGATCAAGTCGTCGGGGCACATCCGGATCATGCGAGGCAACCTGGCTCCCGAAGGGGCGGTTGCCAAGATCACCGGCAAGGAAGGACTCAAGTTCACCGGTCCGGCGAAGTGTTACGATTCAGAAGAGTTGATGCTCGCGGCCCTCGAGCAGAAGAAGATCGTCAAGGGGGACGTCGTCATCATTCGCTACGAAGGTCCGAAGGGAGGCCCCGGCATGCCCGAGATGCTCACCCCCACCTCGGCGATCATGGGAGCGGGACTGGGGACCGACGTGGCCCTGATGACCGACGGCCGGTTCTCAGGCGGCTCGCACGGATTCATCGTCGGGCACATCACGCCCGAAGCCCAGGGAGGCGGTCCAATTGCGCTGGTCAAGGACGGTGATTCGATCACGATCGACGCCGAAACCAACCGGATCGATATGCAGGTCTCCGCCGACGAACTGGCGCGCCGCAAAGCCGCCCACAAAGATCCCCCCTACAAAGCCACCCGCGGCACGCTCTACAAGTACATCAAGAACGTGAAAAGCGCCTCCGAAGGCTGCGTCACCGACGAGTGACAAAAAGGCGGAGTTCGGAATTCGGAGTTCGGAATGAGGACGGGGGACCGATGGTGGTTTTGTCGCGGGATGAATTACCACAAAGGCACCAAGACACGAAGACGGACGAAGACGAAAGGCGGCGTGCTCCGGCTGCATGAACGCTGAAAGCGTTCCATTCCAAAGCCCAGGGTTCGGCCTTTTGCCGAACCCTGGGAAGGTGCCATCCAATTCAATGACAACTCTGAAAGAGTTGCACCTGTTTCGGAGTACGCGGTGGAACTCTTTCAGAGTTCGGGCCTGTCGTATCCGACTACCCAGCGTTGCCCGACGCGTCGGGCAACACTGGGCTTTGGAGTGGAACGCCGTTGGCGTTCAGCTTTGCAGAGTGACAAGAGACCTGCGAAGGATCGACGGACGGAAAGGGAGGGAACACTCGGTGACCCCGAAACGAGCGCGCATCTTAAGCAGCTTAGGGGGAAATGCGGAATTCGGAATTCGGAATGAGGACGGGGGGCCGATGGTGGTTTTGTCGCGGGATGGATTACCACACAGGCACCAAGACACGAAGACGGACGGAACAAAGAATCTGATCCGCAGATTTACGCAGATTACGAAGGGAATCTTCGCCGTTGAATCTGTGTGAATCCTTTTAATCTGTGGATCTCTTTGGGCCTTCGTGACGGGCGACCGCTCGTTCAGCTTCGCAGGTCACGCTGTGCATGACGGGAGAAACCACCGGCGCTGCTGGAACAGAGACGTTCGCGTCACACACAGCGTGACTTGCTGGTCCAACGATCAACAAATGTCAGGCACGAGGTGCAGGGTGTCGATGCCGGTGGGATCGTAGAAATTAGAGCGATTCCAGGCTGCCTGCAGCGGAACTCGTGAGAGTTCCCAAACCTCCGACAAATGGGGCACCCCCAATCGCCAGACCACGCCAGAATCAATCCGTGACTTCGACGCTCGATTGCCCCCGCCCGTGGCTACTCTCGAAGACCGATTGTCCATCTATTTCCCGGACGAAACGCGGGCAGGTTTCTGGGGTTATCCTTTTTTGTATGCTCGTAGATTACTTCCCAAATCTCAGACCCGCTCAACTCTGTCAAGCGCATGACGATATTCGCCGGGTCCAGATTACTCCGATATCCGGAGAGGTGATCGTAATAATCTCGAGAGAGGTTTCTGACTTGATCTTTCGTCATATTGCACTTCTTGCCGTTGTCGAATTCTTTATACAGTTCGTACAGGACGTGCCCACATCCACCAGGTACTCGTTTCTTTCGCTCCATGGAAATATATTGGTCCTGGCCCAGTCCCGGGGGACACGCCTCTTCCATGAAAGCGGGTCGCCCCATTTTACCGTACAAAGTTGATTGAATGTTCACCTGCACTTCGACCTTGGCACCATTGGGTAGCGTCAGCGAGATGTTGGTGTCGGTGTAACCAAGGTCCTTTGGATTTTGATCGTTCCGTGTCCTGACTTTTTCACCCGGTTCCCCCAGGTCGTCGGGCACGATCGTCCACTTTCTTTCATAGCAATAATTTTTTAACTCCTTAGCGATCATTCCAGGCATCAGGCTGTACAGGTCTTTGTTATAGCACACGATGGTACACCTGCAGAGGTCCTTAAATGTCCCCCGATACCCAGAGGCCTCCTTTCCACCAGCCCAGTACTTCTTCAAAGCACTCCCCTCTTTTTTGCTGGGTCCCATGATGATCCCGCTGCTATCTTGCGTTTCTCTCGTAAGCAGACGACAGAAGGCCTGGAGAAGTTCGTTTTGGAGTTCAAACCCTTTTGCAGCCTTGGCATAATTCTCAATCGATGCGGCACCGCGAAGAAAACTGCTCACTGCGTCACTCCAGCCTGCATAAGGCTTACTCACTCCAGTGGACGTAAGCGTTTTTTCGATTTTGCGCACGTCCGACGGCTTGATCGGCGTGGGCCCCAGGTCCAACGGCTGACCCGCGAGTAAACGTGACATCGTCCGTACAAATCCGCGAAGCGTGAATTCCTCGTACGCCGTCATCATTTGATCGCCTCTCTACTGATGATTTGTGTTCATCCACTTGAGTCTCAAAACAGATGTGAGATTCTAACCATTCGCCCTGCTGTGTGTCAGGACATTCTGGAGATTTGTGCGCTGGTCCTCGCCCGTCGGCTTGGGGTTCGTTTGCCCTTGACCGCGCGGCTCAATCGAGGCCCTCCCCGGCAACCTGACCCGTTCGTCCGACCGGCCTCCAGGGGGACCGGCAGGAAATCAGGAAAACGCGGATGCCGGGGCGTAACCGGTTGCGGCTCAGGCCTCCTGGGGGATCTGCTCGATCATCCACCAGAAGAAGTCGGTGTTCGGTTGTTCGATCCCGAACCATTTGAGCTTGGAGGCGATCTGACCGCGATGGTAACTCGCGTGATTGACAATGTGGCGCAGGATCGCCCACCGCGGCAGGGTGAAACTGCGGCCGATCGCGCGCAGCGTCACCACGGTGTTGAGCCACTCCGGCCAGAGCAGAGGACGCAGTTCCTCGAAGCGGCGGTAGGCACCCGCCAGCAACGGGACCGCGTCGTCCACCGTGGCCAGATCGGCTTCCGTCGGGAAGGGGTCATCCGGGTCGCCGGCCAGCGGGCGCAGGTTGAACTCGATCGCCAGGGCGATGTGGTAGATGGTCGAGCGCACCGACAACGAGCCAGGAACAGGCTCCGCGACATACTGCTGGGCGGTCAACTTGCGGCAGGCGTCGAGGACCTTGCGGTTGGCCCAGCGATCATATGCGAACAAGGCCACGATATCGTCCTGCATGAGTATTTCTCCCTGGGCTGGAACAGGGGCATTGTAGGTAGTGCCGGGCAAACAACCCAAGTCTCAGTTCTTGAAGCGGTTAGTGCCACCCATTATTCGATGAGCTGCCGGCGTCAATGTTCTACGCAAACCATTTCCGCTTGCTGGATTGCGGAAAACAGGCGTTGGCTCGCGTCTCCATCGTAATGGGTGGCAAACCCCCTTTACTCTCTTTGTCGGCCCCGGCATGATGTTCAGCTTCGAGAAGCCGGTCATCTACCAGAAAGCCATTGCTGCTGCCGAAGTGTTTGCGATCGTTCAAAACCTCTCGCCGCCAACTCATACCGACCAGAAACAACCGGCCCTCGTGTAACATTCTGCCCGGCAGCGCAACTAATAGGGGAAGGAAGCTGACGGTTAGTGCCACCCATTATTCGATGAGCTGCCGGCGTCAATGTTCTACGTAAACCAATTCGGCTTGCTGGATTGCGAAAAAAAGGCGTTGGCTCGCGTCTCCATCGTCATGGGTGGCACTAACCCTCTCGAATCCAATTGAAGTGACGCAGGAACAGAACCTTAGGCCGTTTCCCGATCCGACCGACCGAGGGCATTGTCATCCGCATCGCCAAGTCCAGTGTCCTGGTGGCCAAGTCCATTGCCCTGGTGACACTCATCTTTTGCCTGCTCGCCGCCTTTGGCCTGTTCATCAGTCAGGCAGTCAGGGCGTTCGATTCCGGCTCTCTCTCCGGCTATCTCATTTATTGCGTCGTGACCTGGCTGCTCGCACGGGACATTTACAGGGCCAGGCCGGTGAGCGTGGAACTGGCCGGGAGGGCTACCGAGGCCCCAGCCATCGGTGCCTTCAATTTTACAGTCCTGGTGATCGTCATCGTTTTCCTGATGGCGCTCACGCTCCCCGCTCTGGCATTCGGGGCATTCGATTCAGCCTCTCTCATTTATTGCGTCATGACTTCGCTGCTCGCATGGGGCACTTACAGGGCTCAGTCGATCGCCCGGTCTTTCGTCATGCTGTTGCTGGCGGCGCTCGCGTTCCTCGGGCTGGCAAGCGGGGCATTCCATTCCAGCTATGCTGGGGATCCTCGAAGCGACGGCCCTGGGGGCGCTTCGCTCGCGGGCCAGATCACCGAGCTCCGCAAAGAGAACAAACTCGTGGGCCTGGCCGCGATGGTTATGGTCGATGGGAAAGTCATGGCGTCTGCGGCCGATGGAGAGCGGAAAATCGGCAGCGGCGTGCCGATTGAGCTCGGCGATCGTTGGCACCTGGGTTCGATCACCAAGTCCGTCACGGCGACGATGATCGCGCGACTGATCGAGTCGAGTCAACTGCAGTGGACGGACACCATCGGCGAGCGCTTTCCCGACGCATCCATCCACGAGGACTGGAAGCCAGTCACACTCCAACAACTGCTGACCCACACCTCAGGTGCGCCGGCGAACTTCTCATTGGGAGTATGGCTGAAAAAATCTGCGCTCGGTCCCGAATGTACCGAGGAGCGTCGAAAAGCGGTCATCGATGTGCTCGCCGAGAAACCAGCACACCCGCCGGGCGAGAAGTTTGCCTACTCGAACGTCGGTTACACGATTGCCGGGGCCATGGCCGAAAGCGCGACCGGCGTGAGCTGGGAAGACCTTGTGAAACGTGAAGTCTTTGAGCCGCTGGAACTCAAGGACGCCGGGTTTGGTCCGCCGAAGAGCCCGTCCAAAACGCTCGATCAACCGCGTGGCCACCATGGGAAGTATGGTTGGAAAGCGAGCGCCAACGACGATGAGGACAATAGTCCGATCATCGGCCCCGCCGGCACCATTCACATGACGCTTGGCAACCTCTGCAACTACGCAACAGAACACCTGCGTGGGGAGCTTGGGGCGGGCAAACTTCTCACCGCCGAGACCTGCAAGCGGCTGCATACGCCGCAGCTCCATAACTATGCGTGTGGCTGGGTGGTGAAGCAGCCAACCGACGAAATCCCCGACACGGTGTACTGGCATAACGGATCGAACACGATGTGGTACGCGCTGGTCGTGTTCATCCCCGGCAAGAACATGGTGGTTGCCGTCACAGCAAATGATGGCGACATCACAGCGGCCGAGTCTGCCGCGTGGAAGGTCGTGAACGCCTGCGCAAACCAGTTTAACGTCGAAGACGACGCCGCACGCCGCAAATCCCTGCCCCCCGGAGACTGAGACGACGAGCGACCTGCTGAGCGGCAGGGATGGTGCCATCCATGAATCGCCCGTGCTTTGCGCAGGCTGGGAAAGCTCACGACTCCCTGTGCCACGATCGTCCTGGGCCGAAGATCCGTCAGGAATTACCCGCTTCTCCCAGTCCGCCGGCGCTGAGTGGATGACACTGGGCTGTCTATGCCGCGCGACGCCTGAAACGACGATGCACCTCTTCGGCCATATACAACAATATTCAGCATGAAATGCAGAATAAACAATTTATTGAGTTGTACGTCATCTCGTAAAATAGCTTACCGACGCGGAATTCCTCCCCAGAACGCCGAGGTGAGCCATGATCGCAACTGCCCGCCCGTTTCCCGTCGATCTGTCGCTGTTTGAGGGAACGCGCCACAGCCCCTCGCTGCCGGACCTGCAACGTTCGCTGGGACGCGAAGGACTGAAACTTCAGGATTTCTGCATCCCGGTCAACCCGTACTTTCCGACCGCGGAGATGTTTGAGAGTTTCCGGCAGGAACTGGAAACGATCCTGAAGTATTACCCCGCGAGCAATGAAACCATTGCCTGTGTCCTGGGCCAGGCGTGCGATCTGGACCCGGCGACACTCGTGCTCGGCAATGGTTCGACCGAGCTGATCACCTGGATCGACACGCTGTTCATCGAAAACCGCGTGGCGACTCCTGTCCCGACATTTGGTCCCTGGACCGATCACCCGGCGCAGATCGGCAAAGATGTCCGCACGTGGCGCCTGAAACGGGAACGCAATTTTCAGCTCGACTGGCCCCGTTTTGCAGATTTCGTTCACGACGTCGGGGCCGATACCGTGGTCATCTGCAACCCCAACAATCCGACCGGGGCATTCCTGGAACCAGATCCCATGTACCGTCTGTTGGACGCCTTGGCCGACGTGCGATTGATCGTCGTCGACGAATCCTTCGTCGATTTTGCCCGGGAGGATTCCATACCCTCAGTGGCCGGTGAAGCGGCGCGGCGCGAAAACCTGATTGTCCTGAAGAGTCTGGGAAAGAATTGCGGACTGCACGGCGTCCGTGCGGGGTACGCCGTCGCGCCACCCGTCCTGGCGCAACGACTGCGCGAGGCGCTCCCCCAATGGAATGTGAATGCACTGGCGGAGGCTTTGATCAGGATGCTGGCGAGCCATCCCGCCCAGTACGAATCCGCTCGGCGCCGCACAGTGGCGGATCGTCAAAACCTGGAGCGACGCCTGCGCTCGATTCCCGGCCTGACGGTCTTTCCTTCGCAGGCAAACTTTATCTATGTCCAGGTCCCGTCACCAATTGACGGAGTTGCTCTGCGGAACTGGCTGATCTGTGAGTACGGTTACCTGATCCGGGAATGCGGCAACAAACAAGGCAGCAACAGCACGTATCTGCGGATCGCCGCTCGCCCCTCCGATCAGGTTGAAGCACTCGTCGGCGCCCTGAAGTCGGCATTCCGTTTCTTCGCGGAAAACGAGGAAGTTGCGACCGCCGAGGTTGTGGCGTTGTAACCACGGGCCTGGAGAATCACCCGGCTCTGCCGAGTGGAGAAGTGCCATCCATTAGTCGCTCGTCCTTTGCGAAGACTGGGCAAGCGCCGGGTTCCCTGCGCCACGAACGGCGTGGGCCGAAGGCCGCGCAGAAATGACCCGCCTCTCCCAGTCAGCCGGCGATTGGTGGATGGCACCATCTGGCCCCAACTGCGGACGGTATCGGCTCGCATGAATGCCACGGCGTTGGATCAGCGGAGGCTATGCAGATTCGCGCCGTCTTTCCAGCTCAGTGGCGGAGGCTCCGGCTCTTTACCGACCTCGCCGATGATGCTGTTTTGCCATTGGGCTTGTTTGACGGTTTCAAAACGGAACCCCTCCAGGTCGATGTACATTCCATCATAATAGTGCCCCCGCGAGGGGCCGAAATCACCGAGGTTCGTTTGTGCCAGGCGGCCAGTTTTTGAGTCCACGTAGCTGAAGTCGTCGCCCCCCGTCGCCGCAAAGCGGGAATGCCCGCCGAAAGCATGGTCACCTCCGTACTGATCGGGAACTTTGAGGCCCTGGACCACGCTCTTCAACTTGCCGGCCGTCCCCTTGACGGAAACCTGCCGATCGATGGGCGCCGACTGTTCGCAACCCACCAGGATCGCCCTTCGATCAACTTCCCCTCTGCCAGTGATTACCTTGAGCGGGCCAATCCCCTTGCGAGTCAGAATTTCCTTGTGGTAGGCGATGTACAGGTGGCCGTGCTTCCCATTTTCAGAAATTTTCTTTCCGGAGATCGGATTCATCCAGCTATTTCCCCCCAGGGCCACGTTGATGCCGTAATGCTCGACGTTCTCGTCCCCTTTTGTCTCCATGATTCCCTTCATGACCCGGTTGGGCGGATCAATATCTTTGGTCTCCGGCAGCGGCCGGATGCCGTGAGATGCCGCAAATCGCGGTTCCGGTTCGTGCCCGGCCCACAGCCACGACCAGAATTCTCCCTGGTCGTCGTCTTCGGGAAGGCCGATCAGAACGCGCGCTCCGTGAGAGATGGCCCCGCAGATCGGCTGGCCCAGACTGGCCCACGACACCCAGCCATTCTCGCGGTGAACCATCAACCCTCCGTGGTAGAGCACCAGGAACAAGTTCCTCAGGACATTCCCTTTCCAGGAACTGCCAGGCCCGTTGATCGCCCCATGCCAGAGCGCCGTGTCAAACTTGAATTGCTCATCGGCCGAGCGTTGCGAAAGGTGGTTGGAAACCCGGTTCAGCAACCCCTTGTACGATCCTTGCCCGAGGGTGTACTCCGGACCCGTCTTGTTCCGCTTAGGGTAGACACACGCGTGCCACGCTGCTTCGGGATTGAATTCAGGCATGACGATGGCTCACTTTCTTGAGAAGGTGATGACATTTCTCGGCCCGAGATTCGGCTGGGGTGAATTGGAGAAGAATTCCGCCTCTGCGCCCTCCCTGCTCGTGATCGCCAAGGTCCACGTGTTCCGTCTGGCGGGTGCGGGTTTCCATCGCCTGCATCAGAAACTACCCGGCCTCGACAGGCAGTTCAAGTTCGGCGTGCACGCTGGCCAGCATTTGCCGGTGCTCCGCGACATACCGTTCCGCGGCCAGATTGCGGCAGGCGTCTAGACAATTGCCATTGGCCCAGCGATCCTACGCGAACAGGGCCACGAGATCGTCCTGCATCAGCATCTCTCCCTGGGCCCCGGCCGGGACGGACCGCTACGCGAGTTCAGGCCAGCCAGCCTCGTTGGAGGCCGATTGGCGCGAGATGTTCGAACGTGGTTGCGTCCGATTATGCCGCTATGAGATGAGAACAGAACGACGGCCGGCAGCTTCGTAGCGGTCCGTCTAATCGAAAAGGTCATCCTCCGAACCAACCTTCTCCCCTCGCCCCTTGCGGGAGAGGGGTCGGGGGTGAGGGGTCGAATTGCAATCGAGAATGACATTTTTCAGTAGAAGCGCCAGTAGGTCACGCTGTGCGTGACGGGATAAAACAGCGGCGCTGCTGGACCAGAGACGTCGGGCGCGACACGCTTGCGTATTTGCCAGCGTGATCGCCCAATCTGTCGCACCGACGCGCGAACAGAAGCACCCCGTGCAAAACTCCAGATTGCGTCTGGGTCTGTCCAGTCTGTTGGCGCAGACGCACCGGCGTTTGAGACCGTTCAGCAGATCGATCATCGATCCCGCCTGTCAGCCGCTGTCTGCCGCCAGCAGTCCGTTGAATCGTTCGACTTCCCGCGTTGGGTGCAGGGACGAGCGCTGTTCAATGGCGTGGGTCAACACGCGCCACAGATCCAGTTGCAGGTCGAGCCATTTGTCACCCACCCCGTGCCGAACGGCCGCTCGGTAGGCGACATCAGTCAGGTCTGCCGTAAGATTCTCAAGGAGGTTGTACCGATTGGCGGCGGCGTCATGGTGGTCGTTCATGAATGTTCGCTCCCTTTCAAGATTAGCCTCAGGTGTTGACGAGTTCATTGGCGATCTTTTCGGCCGCGCCCCTGGTCGGGGCGGTGCCGCAACCGAGCAGTGCACCGCTGCGCCGGACTTCCCAGCGCCACAGATTGGGGGTAATCGCGTAGACGAAAACGGATACGGCGTTCGGTAACATCGTTGTGCCTCCCCTTCTGTGCCGGGCGTGAGTGGTTGCCTCGCAAACTCGCGGAAATATTCCCCGCATCTATAAGGGAATACCGGGGTCGCGGGCGGATCTTACAGCCGCTTTACGAATTCACGTCTTGTCCACCAGAGCGAATGGGGACGGGTTTCTCGCAAACCCGCGGCGATTAGCGTGCCCCTGCCGTGCAAAACGAGGGGTGATGCCACCCATCAATCGGCAGAGAAATCACCGGCGCTGCTGGAACAGAGACGTTCTTGCCGGGGCAGTCGGTTCGTCGCGAACTCTTCAGTCGCAATCCCAGTTGCCGCGCAGCTTGCCGCAATGCAGACAGCGAAAGGCATAGTAGGTTGCGTACCAGGCTTCGAGACGTTGCGCGCCGGGTCGCAGACTCTCGTCCCAGAGATGGCGCAAGTCGGCGTCGGTCATTTCCTGGAACAGCGCCCGTCCGTCGCCGCCAGGGGCGTTTGCGTAAAAGTCCTTCGGCTCCCACGTGCCGATGTAGGCCATGAAATCGTTGCAGTGCGTCAGCCAGACTTCCTGCTGCCACGTGACAATCTGCGGCGTTCGTCGCAGCTCCACCAGGGCCGATGCAGGAAACTCGGGCGGCGGCGGCTGGTTGTGGTTGTACACATGGGCCAGGCCATTCTCATCGACCATGCCGATCTCGGTATCGTGCCAGAATTCGAAGCGGCCCTGTCGCAGACATTCACAACACCCGATCGCCGACTTCCGGGCTTCCGGTGTCAAGGAGTGGCACAGAGCGTACTCGAGCTGGAAGCAGGGGCCCCGTTCCCCGCACAGAGAGCAGGCCACATCCCCTTCAGCCAGAAACGACATCTCCTGCTGCGGGCCGCAAAAGTATCGGAACATGTTCGCCATGGTGATGTATCTCCCACTTTCGTCCAGCCCCGACGCGCGTTGCCGGGGGCACCCTCGTTCCCCAGCTCCGCTGGGGAATGCCATCAGCGAAGCTCCCGCTTCGCGTGCGTTGTACGACAACCCGCTCCACTCGCAGAGCGAAAGGCGACTCTGATCGCCGCAGCACCTTGTCAGACAGCGTCATCGTGCACACCCCGGATCGGCGGTTTGTGCGGGTGCAACTCGACCAGATCGTGCTGCAAATCTCGAAGCGAAACGTGACACTCCGGGCAGACCATATCGCGGTCCAGCAGAACTCCACAGCCGGGACAATACCACGGATACGGCTCCGCGGTCACCTCACCTCGTCGCGGAGACCGTATGTGGCCGCCGTATCGCTGAGTCAGCAGACCCTCGACCTGGCGCGACAATCCCATTTCAGCGACGACGCACGCGAGCTCCCCGTCTCGGCGAACCAGCTCAGCGGCACACTTGGGACAAAACATGATAGCGTTATAGAGGGCCTGGCACGGGGCTTCAGCCCTCCTCGTCGGGCGGAATTGCCTGCTCCTCGGAGTCTACGTCATTGCCGTCAGACACGTCGGAAAACAGATGACGCTCTTCGCTCTGGGGGGCTAACGACTTCCGCCAGGCCGGCGGCACATCGAGTGCCCCGGCAGCCCGAAGCTCATCGACGGAAATCAAGTGTCGGTCCTTCACAGATCGCCTCCAGAAGTTGCGATTGGGCTGGTTCCATCTCCACGAGCAACGCCAGAACATGCAGGACATTGAGCAGTTCGGTCGTGTACTCGCTCAGCCAGTGGTCGGGTTGAATCTCGCCGAGTTTGGCAGGTGGCCGCCGGTCGCCAATGATCGGCCGCTCACGGTTTTTTTTACGATAGCTGAACCACTGCGTCAAAACTTGCCTGCCGGAAGCGAAAAGTGCCAGCCACCAATCGCCGGTGTATTGCCAAGGCCCGGAAAGCTCACGATTCCCTGCGCCACGATCGTCCTAGGCCGAAGACCAGTCAGGAATTACCCGCCTCTCCCCGTCTGCCGGCGATTCGTGGATGGCACGGGGCTCCATCTGCTTGCAAAACTGCGTAATCTAACGCAGGATACAAATGGCCGAAACTTCTTGAAGCGAGTGTGTGACAAAGTTCATCGTTGCACGTGAGATTTGTGGAATGGCAATAGAACCCCAAACGCCTCCGAGATCAATGCGTATTTCCGCGGAACTTCGGAAAATCCTAAAAGGTCCGGATGCAATGGCATTGGCGGTGGATGTTCCTCCCGAGCGACTCGGTTGGCTGGAGTGTCTGGACCCCAAAAACTTTACGTTCGATGCCATGCCAGTGAAGTGGTCGGAACCTTTTCGAAAGCGCATGCTGGAATTGGGAAAAGACCCAGATGCCATTTACGCTGAAATGATTCAGGCGGGAATTCCGACCGAGGATATCGCCAAGCTTCCGCTCCTCGGTATCGCTCTAGAGTTGACGGCTTACGTCAAGCATTTTGGCGCCCGGGCGATCATGGCGATTGACATCATCCGCAAGGCAATGCTGGAAGAGCATCCAACAAGAGTTCTCGCAAAATTGAGGGGACTTGATTTTGACGCACTGTCTATTCCTGAAAGGGTCGCTCTTCGCTTTTTGCTATCAAGGGACCCGGCCCTGAATGGAACGCCCTGGGGCGGAAAGCCGGTAGGAACCGGGCGAGGAATTCCACTTGGTGGGTCCCCTTATTCACTTACCGACATTCATGTTGACAGGGTAAATCAGGAGTGGCGCGCAGTCGTTGCAGTGGAAAAAGCCGACGGAAACAAGCCGCTTTGCCTTTCGTTCCAACCCGCGCCGAAATGGCTGGTCGGCGAAGTCGAAGGGGCTGGCGATGACGCGGACATTGTTCTCGAATTCGACCCACAAAAGCTCGATGCCATTGCGGACGCAGAGCGGCGAGTCGGAATCACTTTGGAATCGCCGATTTCGGTTCTTCCCCAGTACATCACTCTCGACCAATCAGCGGCCCTCGTCGGTAAGTCCAAGGCAGCACTCGAAAAATACAAAAAAAAGCAGGGACCGAAGATGCTGCCCGCTCCCGCGGTCAAGGGAGAGAACGGTCAAGCCGACGAATGGGACTACCAACAAGTAATGAAGCCTTGGTTGGAGCAGAATTTCCACAGGCGACTGCCGGAGCGCTGTCCGTCATTGCGGAACGAGTCGCCGTGACCGATCCGATGCCGTACGCAACCGTGCGAAACCGCCTCCAACCAGACCCCTCCCGGGTAGAGTTGCTCGCGTCTCCTATAGAAAGGACCCGCGAGCATGCAAGGCATCCGGTTCACGATTCATCCCAATGCTGCCTATTCTGACAATGAGGTATTGTTGGCTCTGCCGTTAACCTCGGCGGCGCTGAGCGACTGCGACGAAGACGCCCAGCTGGCTCTGTTGTCATCTCCCAGCAACTCCAATAATCCAGTAAAGCCGACCGTCCCCAAATCGATTCCCCTTTTGAGCTGCGCTATGGTGACATGTCCATTTTGTGACGGCGAGGCGGTTGTCCGGCTTGACCCGCTGAATCATCGCAAGCACCATGTCGATTGCCCGCGGTGCGGTGATTACATGATGGACCGCATTGTCTATGTCGCCGTCGTGGAGAACAAAACGCCGATACTTGAGAGGCATATTCTGGCGGGATTCATTCGAGAACAGGCTGACCTAAATCATGATCGAACAGAGGTGACGATTGAATTCCTCAGTTCGAAAGCGAAAACTCTCCCGCGCCGACCGACAGATAAGGCCATAAAGCTTCTTCGCGCTATCGAAAGATCCACGAAGATCGGCGAGTTGAAGCAACTTACTGTCGCTGAGTGGCTGCCTCGCGGGTACGCGCTTGATCGGAACGAATTGAGGCTCTTGATTCAACATCTTGCGGAACGCGGACTCGTCAAGATCGAAGCTGAAGCACGGAGTGGCTGGTACGTTCAAATGAATGTTCTCGGATATGTCGAAATCGACAAAATGGCGCAGACAAGCGCGTCTCCTCAGCCCGCATCGTTGGCATCACCTGTCTCACCTCACCAGACCGAAGCGAATACTAAAGTGCTCCCAAATCCAATCCCCAACCAACTCGATCAGTTGTTCGGCTCGATTGCCGGCCAACCTATTGTCGACGGCATCCTGGGCATGTTCTCCGATGTATTCACGAAACGCACGGAACAGGCACCATCGGCTGAGCAGACAATCAAGGACTTGGGATTCAAATTCGAAACTGTATTAAAGGCTTTGCGGCCGGAACAGGCCTCTGCCCTTGAGGTAGCCAACAAAGCAATAGCCGCCATGGATCTTGGACTTGCGGACAGTTCCACTCAGCCGATCCTGAGTACCAAACTCAATGATTTGCTGTTTGCAATTGGATTCGACACTGAAACCTTCTGCAAGATTCTGCAAGCTGTTTGGGCCGAACACCTTTATCTGATCGCGGCCCTGATCATTTGGCTATTGGAGCAGGTTTCAGGAATCGTAGCGGAAATCGAGGATACTCTAATACCGGAACATGTTGCCCGGATGGTTGCTCAATTGGAGCATAAAGACATTGAATTCGACGACCTGTCGCTCGGGGATCAGATCACTGCTCGCTTTTTCCTGGGTAAGAAGTTTTTTGGTCGCATCACTCCGTGGGAATCCGGGATTCCGTTGGGCGGCATATTCGTTGGATTTCGGCTGACGGACGTTGAAATTAGTGAACAAAGCGAAAAGAACACACTGCGTTTTACGATCGTCAACAACAACGGTAGAACATTTCAAGGAACGATAGCTCTGTTGGGATTGGACGCATTCGATAGGCTTATTCGGGCCATGCTGAAGAAGCATTTTGAAGAAGCGAAAGGCTCGGCCGATGCGGATGGCGCTTCCGCTGCGCGGAATCTCATCGAATCGCAGAATCCTCACGGAAAAATGACGCACGCACCGGATTCTGAGGGTTCCGTGAAACGCTTTCGCATTGCATTCTCGTTTTCAGGAACAAAACGAGATTTTATCGCCAAGGTCTCACAGATTCTTGCCGCACGCTTCGGGGAGGAAAACATTCTCTACGATAAGTTTCACGAGGCTGAGTTCGCCCGTCGCGATCTTGGTTTCCACCTGCCGGACTTGTATCACAATCAATCCGACCTGATCGTCGTGGTCGTCTGCCCGGACTATGAATTGAAGGAATGGTGTGGCCTGGAATGGGATGCGACGTTTGATTTGCTCAAGAAGCGCCAGAACGACGCGGTCATGCTCTGCCGCTTCGAGCACGCGACGGTCAAAGGGCTCTACTCCACCGCCGGCTTTGTGGAACTCGATGACAAGACCCCTGACGAGGCCGCTACCCTCATTCTCCAAAGATTGGCCCGGAATCAAGGACAGCCGCGCGACCATTACCTTGCGGGTCCCTAGCCCGCTCCGGTGCCGAAGACCAGTCAGGATTTTTCCACTTCTCCCAGTCTGCCGGCGATTCGCGATTAGTGGATGGCAGAATCTGCTACGGGTGCTTGGGCGATAGGCCGGCCGCGTGTTCGTTTATCCTGCCACACTACCTCCGGTCCCGAAACCAGCAGAACGAGTCAGAGTGCGACATGAACTATCCTCACACTGGTTGCTTACCTGTGTCACTTGGCTTGGGGTCGCCCCTACCCGGCTCAACCCGCTGCGAGGCAAAAACAACACCTATTGAGCCAACCGCCAACCCTTGCAAGGGCCCAAGCCCATAGTTGGACTTGCTAAACAGATCCAATGGTTCCAACTGACTAAATGGCTCCAACGCGATTGTAAGACCAAAGACTACCAGATAAGCTACCGAAAGCCACCACGATAATCTGTAGTACTCGCGACGCACCAGTCGCCGATCTGCGTCACCGAACGCCGCATTCCCCAATACTCCAAGCATTAAGGCGAGCGTTGGGAAAACGTTTGGAACAAACCAAGACCACACTTCGCTGGCAATCGGAGTAATCCGCGGCGACACGAGTGACAATATAAAAAGGCTAATAAACAAAACACCTGAGCCGATGAACCACAACCATGCCAAGCTATAGCGCACTTGATCGAGTGAGACGGACTCACTGCTCTTCGGCGACTTCTTCATCGCGCACCTCCATTTTGCAGTGCCGCGCCCAGCCAAGTGGCGCCACGGTTCGTTCCCCGAAACTGTTGAACCAGCGAGTCTACTCACACGACTTTGGAGTGTCAACGACCGGCGCGGCCATCCCGGCCGGTAGGAGTGACGCGTCGCAAAAGTGGCCGCGTCGCACATTGCAACTTTGCATCTGCGTTTGCTTAACATTGTTGTCGTCGCCCCCTCGCGCCGTATGCTCGGAACCACTCCCAGTACGAACTGTTCGATACGTCCGCGCAATCCACGATAACGTGCCGATTCGCGTCGGTTCTAAAATCATTGGATACGGCACTCGCGACTTGTCGTCGCAAGTTCTTGACCAACGAGGAGGATTCATTGGCATCTCTTTCGCGCAGAATGGCGCGTCCTCGACCGGTTGGATTCGGTGCGAGCATTGCAAGTTCATCTCGGCGGAGGAGTATGCGCTTTGCCACCTGTGGCCACTCCTGCTGGGCAACGACGACAAGGCTGTCCGGAGCCGCGCCGCCGAAGTCGCATTGCAGATATCGCGGTCGAAGAGCTGCGACCCGGGGGGCGTTCTCGAAGTCGTCTCAGGACTTACACTCTCCGGCCGGGTCGAACTGACATCGCTCCTACGGTCGCTTCCAGGTGATCCGTACTACTGTCGGAATGACAAGACGACATGCGCCGTGTTCCGTAACCACCTCGTCTCATTGCTGTATCACGCGGATAGCCCCCGTGATCGATTGGCGATTGCGTGTCACCTTGTCAACTACGAGCCCACTGACATACTGGCTGCTGACGTAATCTGTCGTTCAATTGACGCCCGTAATCCAGAGTTAACGAAGGACGCCCTGGAATGGCTCACTGCAAACTTGTCAGTCAACGGACCGTTCCCGAAGCCGTATCTGAATTATTCGGCCGTCATTCAGGGGGTCGCTACGGTTGCTTTATCGGATAACACAGACCTCTCCGACTCGGCTCTTCGATTTCTCGGACATACGTCGTGTGCACTGCCGAATTGCGTCGTCGTGCCTCTTGTTCAGGAAGCCAAATCTCGCATTAACGGATCGGACACGCATCTTCGAGGTCGCGGTGTTGCAATTCTTGCTGATCTGGCTCCGCGCCTTCGGCTCGCCTTCGATGCTTTGATTTCCTGCCTATCGGGGCCGAGTCAATTATCATCGATCGAGAAGTGCAGCGCTGCGGCAACCGTGATCGCGATTCAGCCGGACTGTCAGATCGCACTGAGAATGCTTCGCGATTCACTTTCGTCAGATGATCCATTGGAGGTCCACTGCGCATATGAATTGCTGAGGCCAGTCATCTCTTCGAGTCCCGAACCGACGGAACCCGCACCTGCGCCTGCACCCGCCCCAGCAGCCGCGGTCGCCGGAGCCCCTGAAACGGTTAGCCCAAATCGCATCGGCCTTCTTGCCGTACTGTCCGACATCGCAGGCGATCCTCGCAATCCGGGAAAACATTATGCGGTCGAGTTATTGCTCACGCTGACGGGGAGCGACGCACTCGCTGCGCAGTACTTGGCCGATAATGACGAAAATACTCGTCGATTCGTATTGCGCTCTGCGAGGCGGTTGAACTGGGTTGTTGTAACAGAGTCTGCAGTCTTTCAAAAATATCTGGCCGAAGGTGAATCGGGTTTTGCAGCGGCCTGCATTGATAGCGTTCCACCTTACGGCTATCGCGAGTGTTCCGCTCTTCTAATGGCGCTTAGGCATCCTGCGCCGGGAATACGTGCACATGCATTGGACGTGCTCAACTTTCAAGTCGAACGTTTTGAAGATCTGGCACGCCCTTTTGAAAGGAATCAAGACCAAGCACCGGCCCCGTCGGAGCCCAAGTCGTCGGAGGCCGGTAAATTTAATAAAGCGTTGGCAACTCACGTCACGAGGCTCGCAAGCGATCCCGCGCCAGAGGTACGCGCCGCGGCCATCGCGCTGTGCGGGAGGGCGTCATCGAATGCAATTCGGGGCGAATTAGACCAGTGCCTGGTCGAGGGATTGGATGACCCTACAGGTGAGGTTCGCCTTGCGGTGTTGCAGGTTCTCCTTGAAGCGGCGCCGCGACTAATTGGTCAGGAACAGACGCCGCACATCGCCAACAAGTGCAATTCACGCAATCCGAATTCGTCATTCATTCTTCGCGCGACGGAGGCTGCCGTCTTGGGACAGTTGCGGTCCGCGGACTTTCCAAGCCTCTTAGCCGAACTGATTCACGGGAATCGGCTTGATGACGACTCTATTGGCGTGCTGGTGGGTGCGATGGCACCCGAGTCAATTTCTTCTGACAATGCAGTACCACTTCTTCTGGAGATCGAAAGTCAGCCAATCCGGCCAAGAGCTAAAGCTGCCTTGCTGAGCCCCCTAATGCGCTTCGCAGTCCAGTCAGAGTCTGCGCGTCACGCGGCACTCCGTTTACTCGGATCATTGAGTTTGCGTGACATCCCGCCTGGATGGCACAACTCGATGTCCAGCCCGATGGGGGCTGATGAGTTACAGCGTTTAGATGCGTCCCTATTACGCGACATTGAGAGTATGATTGGGGGCTCCGACGCGAACGTGGCGATAGTCGCGCTTCGAGCGCTTGTACGCCTGCCATGGAATATTTGTACATATAATCGCGGGTCAAATATCATCGAGCTTGCAGTTCCCGCGCTACTCCATTCGGATCGTCGCGTTCGGATGGCGGCCTTAGATGCTTTGGCGGACATTTTTGTAATGAGGTGTGCGGCTCCTGCGCCATCCGGTTGGCGGGCCCCACCAAGCATTTGGCCACCTCCGCCCACGACATTGATGGCTGTTTTGGGCGATCGGTTTTTCGGACACATGCCCGCGCACTTAGGCAGTATTCATGAGGCTCTTCGCCAACGACTGATAAAAGCCGGATTTCTTGATACTGTAGTCTTCAGCATCGGATCCGACGGTTTCGCGCTGCTGACCCGGGTGGAGCGGGTATCGGGAATCGAATCTTATCGCGATCCAAGCTATCGCTTCAGACTCGCGAAAGTTCCGCTCCGAGAGGTGACATTAACTGCATGGTTACAGTATCTGTTCTCAGAGCCACCCGGTCAGTACCGCATGTTCATGTTCACCGTAACAGCTCGCCAATTTGACGAGTATGGGGCGCCGATCAGTCCCATGCAGTCAAACGCCTTGCATTCCCTGCCGGGAGCCGAAAGCGAGCTTCCTGATTATTTAGCCGAGCTGCCCGCGGGAAAGGCTCGATGCCAGGTCTTCATATACATGTGGCGAAAGGAATCGGAGAAGAAATTTCGGCAACTTGATTCCGGAGATGTAGGCCAGGCGTGGGATCAACTGAGTGGTGCAGGGCTGGTTCCAGCAAAAGAGCGGCAGTGATGTGCAATGCATACTACGCGCGACGAACCGACTCGAACCTTGGTGCCACGCATTAACACGCCGAGAGACGTCGCTCGAATCCAATCGAAGTGACACAGGAACAGGAGCTGACGCCGTTTCCGGCCTCTCGCCGGCCTCGTAATATTGGGTGGCACCAGGTCTTTTGCCGTTCCCGGAGCCTCATCGGTTCGGACGTTCGTCGCGAGCCATGTCGTAGAGGGCTTTGATGTAACCGATGCTGTAGGCCCAACCGGTGCGGCGATCGCCGACCATCTGGGGGACATGATCGGCGATCAGGATGCCGCGGAAATCGACTTCCACGAGCGTCCGCATCACTTTCTTCATGTCGGTGTAGCCGTCGTCCACGAACGTCTCGACGAAGTGGGGGATCGGGGCGCTCACATTGCGGAAATGGATTTTCCACAGCTTTCCCAGGCCGGCGAAGGCTCGAATCGCTTCGTTCACGTCCTTGCCCATGCCCGGTCCACCTTCCATCCAGGTGCCGCAACACAGGCACACGCCGACGTTCGGGCTCTTGGCGATTTCCAACGCGCGCACATAGCCGTCGAAGTTTCCGAAGATCGAGCGCGGCACGCCGCCAAGTTCCGGCACGGGCGGATCGTCGGGATGAATGCCGATCCGGATCCCCAGTTCCTCGGCCACAGGGACGACTTGTCTCACGAAGTGAGTGTAGTTCTCCCAGAGTTCGTCCGCGGTGAAAACGCGGCCGTGACTCAGGGGCGGCTGGAAGACCTTGCCGGCCCAGTTCCCCTTGGCGGTTTCCAGCCGGAACGCGCGGGCCGATGCGCCGCCACGTGTGGCTTCGCGCTCTGAACTCCAGATGCCGTTTCCCATGTGCGCGTAGGTCGTGTAAAAGATTCCCGCCCTGGCCAGATCGCGCAGATACTGCTTGTATTGTTCGATCTTCTCATCGCGACCCGGGAGGTTCAGCGTGACCTCGGGCATGTTATGCACGTTCGAGTTGCCGATGTTCGCCACGTTCAGTCCGGCCGCCTCCACGCGTTCCTTGAAGCGGATGAATTGCTCCGCCTTGCCGCCGCTGGTCGGGATGCTCACATAACCGACGCCGAGCTGCCGGGCAAAGGCGAGATCCTCGTCGGTGAAGTCGGCGGGGACCTGCAGCGAAATCTTGATGCCGAGGGAAAGCGGTTGCAACCTGGCAGCCCCCCTGTCTTTCGGCTCGTCGCCGAGAGAGGACCGAGCCGCCAGCGCAGCACCAATGACGGCACAGGTAAAATCGCGACGGCTCAGGGCACGCTCGTTCGGTTCCGTCACAGGTGTCATGGGGACTCCCCTTGTCCAATCTGGTGAGGTGCTGGATTTGTCGCGTCAATCACGAGCGAATCGATCACCCGCAGCGCGAGAGCAGCACCGGTACGAACTGCGATTTGTTTTCGACAGGTTTCCATTCTCGCGGTTCCCGCCACAACAATACCCGAGGCCAAATCCGCCCGCTACTTCAACTCCAGTGAGCCCCGATTCCTGGATCAGGTGGCCAATACGTGCCAGCCCCCCAAAACTGACAGCGCCGTTGTGAGCGTGCGCTCCTCGGTCACATCGAACGATGAGCTTGGGGCGGGCCTGAAGAGCCCTCACGATGAACAGTGCGGCACCATCGCCTGGGCGCCGGCGCCGGTTGCCCGGTGCGACCCATTAATCGACCGTCCTTCGCGCAGGCTGGAAAAGGTCACAATTCCATGCGGCATGGTTGTTCTGGTCCGACAACCATCCAGAGACTATCCGCTTCTCCCGGTGTGCCGGCGATTCGCGATTAGTGGATGGAACCATCTGGAGTACGGCAGTACGCAGTTCACAGTACGGAGTACTCGGGTCCGGGCCGGACATGTTTTCGTCGGCACGCGAGTCTCAAGCAGCTCCAGACAGCAGGTTGACTGCGAACCATGCTTTGCATGACCGGCCACTTTGCAAGGCATAATCTGAATACCGCGAGCAGCTCAGCCGCTGCAATGGGTACTGCGTACTGGGCAATCCGTACTGGATACTTCAGTCGCTCATTCCAAGTTTGGGCGTCACGAGTTCATGCTGACGCAACCGACTTTCGCAGGCGTTGATGCAGCGCATCGGGGGCCAAGTCCGCTCCATTCGGCCAGCAGACGACCCCATACTCGTCGATGAAGGCCTGATTGAAGACGGTCGGATCGCCCAGCGGTTCAAACATCGGACCGAAAAGACGATCGGCAACCGAAACAACTCCATGGACCCCGTCGTCGAACGTCAGTTCGAGACGAAAGCCCTCGAGCGGTCGGACTGTGACAATTCTGGGCATCCTGATTCATTCCAAAGGAGCAATGGTATTCAGCGGGTCATGTCCTTCCGCGAGCCGCCAGTCTTCGAGAAGTTCGTCGCGATGTTGCACCGCCCATTCGAGAACGAGCGCCAATGCCCGTCGCGGAATCCTGCCTTCCAGGACTCGCAGCGTTTCGATTTCAATCTTGACCGCCTCGCCGCCGTAATACGCATGAAATGCGGCGGCGGGTGGTCATCGTAGTAAATGCGGATTGTGATCCCGAAGAATTGACTGATCGTTGGCATGCGACGAGTATTGTACCCGACACACGCTTGACTGGTACAGTTGATTCGGCCATCCGCCAGTTATCAAAAGCGTCATCAGTGTCAGCCATGCACAGCATGACCAACAGCATGGAATCTCACCTGATGCACCGAGCCTGGTCAGCCCATGGACGACCGCGTTTGACCGGTCGTCGTCCTCAATCGCCTGGTCGCCCGTCCTGACAATTTCCCGTTATTTATTAACTGGACCTCTTGACGGGCAACTAACGCGGTATTAATATTACTGTACATAGGTACATGTTACGAATCCGCCGGGGTTCGGCGTCCGACTTAATCGCAGTTGAAAAAGGGGGACAGGCACGTCGCGGCGGCAGTCTTTTGCGGTGATTTTGACTGCCGCTCCGAGCCAGTCCCCGTTTTTCAACCGCCGGCTATCGCCGGGCGCAGGTTGTCAAACTCCACTGCTTCTTCACGAAAGGTCCCGTCATGCCCGATCTCACTCTTCCCGAACGCAAACTTGCCGGGCTCCAGCTCATTCCGGCCGCCGATGACCAGCTCGAGTCGGGCAAGTTTCAGTACCTGGCCGAGACCGGCTTCATCACCGAAACGTCGATCATCACCACGGCCGATGAAGTCGAGGCCATGCCGCTCCGCTGGCTCTGGAAAGAGCACATTCCCTCGGGCTACGTGACGCTCCTGACCGGGGCCGACGGGGCCGGCAAGTCGCTCATCGCCCTCGACCTGGCGGCCCGCGTCTCCAGCGGCAGACACTGGCCCGGACAGGCTGACAGCGAAGATCCGCCGCTGGGCGAAGTGCTTATCGCCTGCCCGCCGCACGAAGCGGCCGACGTCGTCGTCCCGCGACTCAAGGCGCTGGGGGCCGACACCGGCGTCGTCCGCCTGCTCCAGGGGGCGCGGCGGACTGACAGGCGGTTTCCGGGAGGCGAACGGCGCCGGCACCTCTTTCCGGAAGACATCGTCCACCTCGAAGGGGCGATCGCCCGCATGGCCGACGTCGAACTGGTGATCGTCGATCCCCTCCAGGAATTCTGTCCCGACGCGCGCCGCGAAGCCGAAACGATCAGGCTGCTGGAAATCCTGGCCGAGAAGTACTGCGTCGCCATCGTCGTCGTGACCCGCGCGGTGATCCGTCGCAACCGGATGACGGAGGAACCGCTTCCGCCGGGCAACCGCGCATTCGCCCTGCTGCCGGCGATCTGGACGGTCGGGGCCGACGTGGAGCGGGACGAGCGCGGCGAATTCTGTCCGGCCCGGCTCAATTTCTGCCAGAAGCCGGCCGGATTCGCCTTCCGGATCGACGGGGGGCTGATCCGCTGGGAACCGCTCGAACGAACGCGGCGGAAATCGGAAACAGCCGAAGCGGCCGAGTGGCTCCTCGCTCAATTGGGGCGGGCCGAGGTGAGCGCCAAGCAGATCCGGCTGCAGGCGGCCGAATGCGGGATCACGCAGCACCACCTGCGCAGGGCGCGCCTCTCGCTGGGGATCGAGCTGCGGAAGACGGGGTTCGCCGCCACGGGTGAATGGCACTGGTCGCTCGCGGGAGGCGAGATTGCGGGGGCGGAGGGGGAACCGCAGATTCAAGTGGAGGAACCAACGGAGGCCGCCGAGCGGGCGAGGATTAAGGCCGACGGCGGTAGCTCTTTTGCACAGCCCGAGGTGCGAATCCCGGCGCGCCGGGACTCCCACCCCCATCCTGACCTTCCCCCATCGAGGGGGAAGGAATCAATTCTGGCAGCTCCACCTTTGACTTGTGTAGATACGTATGGTCGGGAGACCGTTGCACAACGAGTGACGGAGCCTACGGACGCAGAACCGGCGGAGGTGCGGTATCCGGGGTTGGCGAAAGAATATCAGCACCTGACCGAGGAGGGACTGGACGAGGCGGGGTTCTTCCGTGCAACCGACGGCCAGTGGGAGGTGGCCCGCTCACGGCACGTCACATGGGACAAAGAGGGACGGCGGATCGAAACGCTGCTGGGGAGGATTCGCCAGGATGGCACGCTGCCGGAATCGGAGCCGCGGATTCATGTGGAGGAGATGTGTGGTTCGCCGGCGTAACTCCGAAACGAGCGCGCATCTTAAGCAACATAGCGGGAAATGCGGAGTGGAGGCGGGGGGCCGATGGCAGTTTGGTACCGGAGGAATGACCACGAAGGCTCGAAGACACAAAGACGGACGAAGAGGAAAGAATCTCATCCGCAGATTACGCAGATGAACACAGATTACGAAGGAAATCTTCGCCGTTGAATCTGTGTGAATCCTTTTAATCTGTGGATCTTTGAGCCTTTGTGGCTTTGTGGTGAATTGGGAAACGCGAAGCGGGAGCTTCGCACGAGGCATTCCCCAGCGGGAGCTGGGGAACGAGGGAAGACACGAAGACAGACGAAGAAGAAAGGCGGCATGCTCCGGCTGCATGAACGCTGAAAGCGTTCCATTCCAAAGCCCAGGGTTCGGCCTTTTGCGGAACCCTGGGGAGGTGCCATCCAATTCAATGACAACTCTGAAGGAGTTGCACCTGTCTCGGAGTACGCGGTGGAACTCTTTCAGAGTTCAGGCCTGTCGTATCCGACCACCCAGCGTTGCCCGACGCGTCGGGCAACGCTGGGCTTTGGAGTGGAACGCCGTTGGCGTTCAGCGGTCCGCTAGACCTTATAGAAGGTGCGGTACCATTCGACGAAGTTTTTTACGCCGACTTCGATCGGCGTGGCCGGCTTGAAACCGACATCGCGCGTCAGGTCGTCCACGTTGGCAAACGTTGCCGGTACGTCGCCTGGCTGGATGGGGAGCATGTTCTTCTCGGCCTTTTTGCCGAGCGCCGCTTCGAGCGTTGCGATCAGATACATCAGCTCGACCGGCTGGTTGTTCCCGATGTTGTACAGGCGGTAAGGAGCGCGGCTGGTGGCCGGGTCGGGGCGATCGCCGCTCCATTCGGGATTGGGCGTAGCCGTATGGTCGAGCGTGCGGATGACCCCTTCGACGATGTCGTCAATATAAGTAAAATCGCGTCGCATTTTACCGTGATTGAAAACGTCGATCGGCCGCCCTTCGAGAATGGCGCGGGTAAAGATAAACAGGGCCATGTCGGGGCGCCCCCACGGGCCGTAGACGGTGAAGAACCTCAAGCCGGTGCATGGCAACTGGTACAAGTGCGCGTAGGTATGGGCCATCAGTTCATTGGCCTTTTTCGTCGCCGCATACAGGCTCACCGGGTGGTCGACGTTCTGGTGGACCGAAAAAGGCATGCTGGTGTTGGCCCCATAAACCGAACTCGATGACGCATACACCAGATGCTGGACGCCGTTGTGGCGGCAACCTTCGAGAATGTTCGTAAAGCCCGTCAGGTTGCTTTCAATGTACGCCTGCGGGTTGGTCAGCGAATAGCGCACGCCGGCCTGGGCCGCCAGGTTGACAACGCGCTCAGGGCGATCGGTTGAGAAAATCCGTCCGATCCCTTCGCGGTCGCTCAGGTCAACCTGGTAAAAGGAGAATCCCTTCCGGCCGGTGAGCTGGTCGAGCCGCGCGTGCTTCAGCCGCACGTCGTAATAATTGTTGATGTTGTCGAGCCCGACGACTTCGTCCCCCCGTGCGAGCAGTCGCTGGCTGACGTGGAACCCGATGAACCCGGCGGCGCCGGTGACGAGGATTTTGGACATCTGAGAAATTCGGAATGCGGAATAGAGGCGAGTGACTGTTTACACGGTGGCATTTCCGAGCCGCACCAGCTCCCCTGTGCGAGCTGATTCAAGAATTGCCTGGGTGAAGTCCCAGACCGGCAGGGCAACCGCCGGTGGGGCAAAATTCGGAACTTTGCCGGTTACTAGATCGAGAAACGCCGTGTTCGGGTTCGATTCGGGTTCGAGATCGGCGATCGGTTCGATCTGGTTACGACGCGCAATGAATACCCGGCCGTCCCGATACAGCAGGTCGGCCTCGGCACAATGGACGTGGAAGTCCTCTCGAAAGTGCTGACTGTCGCCGATGAAACTCATCGCCAGGGAGACATCGTTTTCGAGACGGGCTGATACAGTCGTCGCGATCTCGACGCGGCTCCCGCGCCGATCGCTGTGGGCAAAGGCCTCGCGGGGCGCAAGGCCGGTGACGAAGAAGACGATGTCGATCTTGTGGCTTCCCGCATCGCCGACAAATCCGCCCGGATTGAAATTCGGATCGTCGCGCCACGTTCCGGCGATCGTCTGCTGCCAGCGTTCGGCGACCTGGGTCGTGACCGACCGAACCGGGCCGTGCCGCCCCGATTGCACTTCGCGCTTGAGCGTGCGATAGACGCTCCAGCAGCGGCGCTGATAGGCGACCGACAGCGCGGGATTGCCGCTCTGCGACCCTTCGATCAGCCCGACAATTCTGTCTCGCGTTTCGGCCAGTGGCTTTTCGCAAAGCACGTGAATCCCTCGACCGCGCAGCAACTCGACCTGCTCGAAGTGCTGATTCGTGGGAGTGCAGACGACCGCGACGTCGGCGTGGCAGCCGTCAAGGAGTTCGTCGACGTTCGAGAAGATCGTCGCATCACGGGCGAATTCGGCCTGCAGCCGCGCCGCGTTCGCTCGCAACGGATCGCACAGCGCGACGATGGTCGTCCGGCCGTCGGCGACGATTCGCTCGGCGTGCAGCCGCCCGATCTGCCCGCAACCGACGAGCGCGAGTCGAAGCTCTTTCCCTGAGCCCGCCTGCACTTGAAGCATGCTCCCAATCCCGTTATGAAGAATTGCGGTGACTGTACGCACTACGCCACACCCATGCAACCCCCGCGTTGCGTGATTTATCCGGCCCGTTGGCAATCATTCCCGGCTCTGAAATCCAGGAACTTGTTTCAAAAGGAACCAAGCGTGTTTCCTCGCCCAGAGGGCATTGGTATCTACTCATCGGCGTTTGAGCTGAACTCAAACATTCTCCCTCCCCCGTTGTGGGAAGCAACGGAGGCCGCCGAGCGAGCGAGGATTAAGGCCGACGGCGGTAGCCCTTTTGCAAAGCCCGGTGGGGGGGGCGAACGTCAATTGACTCTTGCCACCCCCATCCTAACCTTCCCCCATCGAGGGGGAAGGAATCAATTTCGGCAGTGCGGGTGTTGACTTGTGTAGATACCTGTGCCCTCGGGGAGAGGGAGATTGTTTTTGAAACTGATTCTAAAGCGAAACTTCATGCACGTCTGCCTGTTCGACATTGACGGAACCCTGATTCACACCCGCGGCGCCGGGATGGCGGCATTGCGCAATGGCCTGAGCCGCGCTTTTGGAATTGCCGAACCGACCGACCAGGTCGCCGTCCACGGCCGGACCGATCGGGGGATCACGCGCGATCTGTTCCGGTCGCACGGGATTGAGGATCATCCCGGGCACTGGGAGAAGTTCCGCGACGCCTATCTGGGCGTCCTGCCGCAATCGCTCGCTGACCGGTCGGGCACCGTGCTCCCGGGCGTCGTCGCGCTGCTGGAGTTGCTCGCCGCGCGGGACGACGTCGCCCTGGGCTTGCTCACGGGAAACACGCGCGAAGGGGCCCGCATCAAGCTGGCGCACTACGGGCTCGACCATTTCTTCGACTTCGGGGGATTCGGCGACAACCATTTCGAACGGGACGACGTCGCCCGCGAAGCGCTGGCGGCGACGCGCCAGCGCCTGGGTGACGCGGTCGACCTCGATCGGGTGTGGGTCATCGGCGACACTCCGAACGACGTCCGTTGTGGACGGGCAATCGATGCCCGCACGATCGCCGTGGCAACTGGCGACCACACCTGGGACCAGCTGGCCGCCGCCCGTCCCGATCATCTGGCGCGCAGCTTCGTCGATCCTGAACCGGTCCTGGCGCTGTGGCCATAGTTATCTACACATCGCACTTTGAGCTGAATTCAAATATTCTCCCTCCCCCCGTTGTGGGAAGCAACGGAGGCCGCCGAGCGAGCGAGGATTAAGGCCGACGGCGGTAGCCCTTTTGCAAAGCCCGGTGGGGGGGGCGAATGTCGATTGACTCTTCCCACCCCCATCCTGACCTTCCCCCATCGAGGGGGAAGGAATCAATTTTGGCGGCGCCACTTTTGATTTGTGCAGATACCGATGCCCTGTAGCGCTGAATCGGCTCCCGGCGCTGAACGAATTCGCAACCTCGACCCGATCCGCATTCAATGGACCAGCCAGAACCGATCGAACTCAGGCAACTCGGCCAGACCGACATCCGCGTGACACCCGTGGCGATGGGATGCTGGCCGATTTCCGGGATCACCAGCATCGACGTGAACGAAGCCGACAGCCTGGCAACCGTGACTGCGGCCTTCGAGGCCGGGATCAATTTCTTCGACACTGCCTATTGCTATGGGTACACCGGCGAGAGCGAGCGGATGCTGGCCCGCGCGCTGGCCCCGCATCGCGATCGAGTTGTCATCGCCACCAAGGGAGGGATCCACTGGGTCGACGGAAAGCAGCAGCGCGACGGTTCGCCGGCGACTCTCAAGCGGGAATGCGACGAAAGCCTGCGACGGCTGGGAACTGATCGGGTCGATCTGTTGTACCTGCATGCTCCCGATCCCAACGTGCCGCTGGCCGAATCCGCCGGCGCGCTCCGCGAGCTCGTCGACCTCGGCAAGACGCGGTCGGTGGGGCTTTCCAACGCGACAGTTGAACAGCTCCTCGAATTTGCCGCAGTCTGCCCCCTGGCCGCATATCAGCCCCACTACAACATGCTGCAGCGCGAGATCGAAGCCAGCCAGCTTCCCTGGTGCCGCGCCCACGGCGTTTCGGTGATCGTCTACTGGCCGCTGATGAAGGGCCTGCTGGCCGGACAGCTCCAGCGGAACCACCAGTTCGACGCGCACGACGGCCGTCGCAAATACCCGATGTTTCACGGGGAGGAGTGGTTGAAGAACCAGGATTTCCTGGACCGGCTGCGCCCGATTGCCGCCGACGCCGGGCGCTCGGTTGCAGAACTCGTGATTAACTGGACAATTCAACAACCGGGCATCACGGCGGCGCTGTGCGGGGCCAAGCGGCCCGGGCAGATCCGGGCGAATGCCGGTGGCATGGGCTGGCGACTTTCGGCCGACCACCTGCGTCGCATTGAAGAGGCGCTGGCGGCCCGCGGCCCTGCCGTCTCCCGCGGAGCCGTGTGAAGGGCCCATCGATTGTCGGCACCCGGGTGCCTCTCACAATAAATCACGATTCACTGACTCCCCTCTCATCTGATATTCCCCCATGACTGACATCCCCGAGTATCCCGTCGACGCAGCACAAGAGATCATCGTTCAACCCCAGCCGCTCAAAGAGCTGGTGATGGCGATGTACATCAAGAAAGGCATGTTCCGGGCCGAAGCCGACATTGCCGCCTCGCGCCAGATCGAAGCCGATCTGCGGGGCATCCAGTCGCATGGCACCCGCGCGACACCCCGCTACCTGAACGCGATGGATCATGGCGACATTGACCCTCGCGGCCAGACGATCGTGCAGACGCGCACACCGGCCATGGCAGTCCTCGACGGAGGCCGCAGCGTCGGGCATGTGACCTCGACCAAAGCGATGCACATGGCAATCGATATGGCCAAAGCGGTCGGCACGGGGACCGTCGGTGTGCACAACAGCCAGCATTTCGGGGCCGCTTCGGTTTACGCGCTGATGGCTGCCGAAGCGGGGATGATCGGCTACTGTACGACCAGTACCGGCAAGGCGACGGTGGCGGCGTACGGCAGCCGGCAGCCGGCAACGGCGAACAACGCCTTCGCCTGGGCCGCGCCGGTCAAAAGTGGCGCCCCCTTCTGTCTCGACATGGCGTGCGCCGTCTCATCGTGGGGCAAAGTTGACAGCCTGCGGCTTTACGGCCGCAAGCTGCCCGCGGGTTGGGCGCTCGATGCCGAAGGGAATCCGACCGACGATCCCGCCGCTGCCAAAACTCTGCTGCCGGCCGCCGGTCCGCGCGGCTACGGGCTGGCCTTCCTGTGTTCAGTGCTGGCCGGGCCGCTCGTGGGAGGCAAACTGCCGCTGCACAAGACGCGCAACCCCGAGTCCGAAGGATCAGAGCACTTTTTCTACGCCATCGACGTCAGCCAATTTGGCGATCTCGAACGTTACTATCGTGAAATCGGGGACACAATCGCCGAGATCGGCGCGCTGCCGACACAGCCGGGTTGTGACCGAGTCACGTTGCCTGGTGCGCTGGAGTGGGACCGGGCCAACCGCTGGCGCAGCGACGGAATTCCGCTGCACCGCGATCACTTGCGCGAACTGGCTGACGTCGCAACGAAGATGAAGCTCCCGGTTCCCTGGTCCGCACCGTCGTCGCCCGAGTAACGGCCGAAGCCAAACACTCTCCCTCCCCCCTTTGTGGGGGAGGGTCGGGGTGGGGGGGGGCGAGCGTCGATTGAATCTTCCCACCCCCATCCTAACCTTCCCCCATCGAGGGGGAAGGAATCAATTTCGGCAGCTCCACTTTTGACTTGTGTAGTTGGAGGTGGTTCTGCAAATTGACGATCGAATCCACTTGTCAACCGCCGTCCCGGTGCGTCGGCGCCTTGGGGCTTGACGCACCCTCCTGAGACGCGGCCAGGTCAATGCCGGGTGCATCCGGGAAGCGGGGGTCCCCACCGACCCCGCTTCGGTGGAGCCGATGACTGAAGGCTAAAGGGAGTCGGCGTTGAAAATTTCTCCCTCTCCCTCTGGGCACAGGTATCTACACAAGTCGACTCGACGTTGGGTGGCACGCCCTGACGTCAGGAAGGGCGTGGCGAGTGGCCGCTCGACGTTCACTGATTTCGCATGGGAATTCCGCAGAGATGCTCGACCACGC